>JAEEGK010016113.1_pt1 | contig 16477 bp, 13 predicted proteins | sample 8958771 | NCBI WGS metagenome assembly JAEEGK01 (sample SAMN16246547, study PRJNA631951) | gut metagenome | biome: gut microbiome; feature: rumen; material: SC-attached | host: Bos | place: Iran: Karaj | collected 2018-10 | reverse complement strand
GCGGGCGTAGTGGTCGGCCATTTTCCAGAAGAACCACTCGTTCATGTCGCCGAAGCCGTGGCGCTGGCCCGGCATAATCACGTACTCGAACCGTTTGTTGGCCCGGATGAGGGCGTTCGCGACGCGGATGGAGTTCGCGGGGTTCACGTTGTTGTCGGTATCGCCGTGGACCAGCATCAGGTGGCCCTTCAGGCGGGAGGCGAGTTCCGGGTTCGTTTCAATCTTGTACACGAAGGTCGTGTCTCCGTTTTCGATCTTCTCCGCGATGCCGTGGTGCTGCTCGCTCCACCAGCGGTTGTAAATGCGGTTGTCGTGGTTGCCTGCGCAGGAGACGGCTGCCTTGAAGAAGTCGTTGTACTGGAGAATCGCCGCCGTGGACATGAAGCCGCCGCCGGAATGGCCGTGGATGCCCACGCGGTCCAGGTCGATGTAAGGATGCCGCGCCGCCAGTTGCTGGATGGCGTATTTCTGGTCCTCCAGACCGTAGTCGCGGAGGTTGCCGTAGCCGTAGTTGTGATACCACTTGGAACGGTCGGGATGGCCGCCGCGGTTGCCCACGGTGATGACGATGAACCCGATCTGGGCGAGTCTGTCCACGCGGAGCATGCTCGACGACCAGGAGATGTTGTTGGCCTCGACCTGCGGTCCGGGATAGACATACTCGATGATGGGATACTTCTTCTCGGGGTCGAAGTTGAAGGGCTTGTAAATGGCTCCGTAAAGGTCGGTTACGCCGTCCGCCGCCTTGACCGTGAAGCGTTCGGGCATCTTGTAGCCTGCGTCGTAGAGCAGGCTGAGGTCGGCTTCCTCGAGCGGGGTCAGCTTCCCGTTGCCGTCGACCAGGGCCGACTTGGGGGCGCAGTCCACACGCGAGTAGTTGAGCACGTAGTAACGGCCGTCGTCGCTGCCGGTGGCCTTGACGTCCATGTCGTCCATGTCAAGGCGCTTGATGGGACCTCCGGTAAGGCTTACGCGGTAAGTATGCTCGTTGTAAGGATTCTCTCCCTTCTCGACGCCGCACGCGGTGAACACGACGTAGTTCTCCTTCTCGTTTACCTGTACAATATCCGATACGTGGTACGCGCCCTCGGTGAGGTTGCGCACGAGCGTACCGTCGCTATTATATAGATATAGGTTGGCCCAGCCATTGCGCTCGGACCACTCTATGATCTGCGTACCGTTCTTGATGAGCATGAGGTTGCGTCCCTCGATGAAGGAATTCATCCTTTCGGAAATGATGGTCTTCGTCGAGTCGGAGTCGAGCGGGATGTACACGTAGTCTATCTTCTTGATGTCGCGGGAGATGCGGTTGGCATAGAAACCGTCGTTGTCGCCCAGCCATACGCGCGAGCGGTACTTGTCGTAGCGTTCGGTGCTCTTGCGCGGCCTGGTCTCGAAACTCATCTCCTGGTCTTTCCAAGCGTAGGTGTGATAGCGCTTGGAAGTCCCTTCAGGCATGCTGAATACGTACAGTTCCTCCTGCGGTCCGGGCTCGCCGGGCATCTGGTACTTGTAGGTTTCCAGTGTGGGGCGGGGCTTGGCCACGGAGTTGATGACCCACAGTTCCTTGAGCTTGCGCATATCGTACTTCATCGTCGCGAAATGCTTCGAATCGGGCGACCATACGCCCATCGAGACGGGTGTGCGCCTGGTCTTGGAGGTGTCCGTGTTGCCGTTGTAGTTGCCATAGCCGTAGCCGAAGTCCTTGATGCCGTCGAAGGTCAGCTGATGCTCCACGAGCGTGCTGTCCTTGTCGTCCTTCGCGGCCTTGGCCATATTCTCCTTGTCCATCCACCAGAGGTTGTTGTCCTTGGCGTAGACGCCCATCTGGCCGTCGGGGGAGACGCTGGCCCAGCTCGGGTACTCGCGCTCCTCGGGCTTGTACTCGCTGAGTTTCCTGGTCGCGATGTCGTACTCGAAATGGTAGACCTTCTTGACCGTCTTCTTGGACTTGGGGTCCTTCTTCAGCGCGGTGGTGTCGGGGACGTCGCGCGTGCTGGTGACATTGAAGCGGAAGACCTTGTCGTCCTTGAGTTCAAGCCCCGTGAGGGGGAGATGCTGGGCGTCGAAGGGGTCGCGCACGATGGAGGTCACCTCCATCGCGAGCTTCTCCATGTCGATGGCTTCGGTCTTGGAGCCCGTGGCGGGATCGACGATGTAGTAGCGGGTCCCGGCCGGAGTCTTGTAACTGTACCAGAACTTGTCGCTGTCCCTGAACCAGTTGGGGGTAACTGTGGTGGAGAAGACCATCCTTGCGATGGCCTTCTGCGAGAAGCGCGCAGCCGCCTCGTAATCAGGCGCTTGCTGCGCTAAAACATTGGCGCCCGTGAGGAGCGCCAATGCAAGGACTAAGTATTTTGAAGTTTTCATTGACGGTTATTTTTTCCTGTTGCGCCATAGGGCTGTCATGTCCTCGAGCGTCTTGCCCTTTGTCTCCGGCACCAGTTTCCAGACGAAGAGTGCGGCGATGAGGCAGAACACTGCGTACATACCGTAGGTGAAGGCAGGGCTCCAGGTGTAGAGCGGCACGAAGGTGGAACTCACGATGAAGTTGGAGATCCACTGGCAGGCCACTGCGATGGCCACTGCGGCGCCACGGATGGTGTTCGGGAAGATCTCGGAGATGAGAACCCAGCAGATCGGTCCCCAGCTGAACATGAATGCGGCGCTGTAGACAAGGATACTTACTACAGGAACAATCGAAGGACACCCTGCGATGACATTGCTGAATGCCACGCCGAGCGCTCCGACAGCCATCAGGGTAGAACCCCAGATTAGCAGAGGCTTACGCCCGAGCTTCTCGACAGTGAATACTGCAAGAAGAGTGAATGAAATATTGATGACGCCCATGAATACGGTGTACATCATCGGGTTGCCCATGCCCATCGACTCGAAAATACGAGGCGCGAAGTATAGTACCGCATTGATACCGATAGCCTGCTGGAAGACGCTGAGCATTATGCCGATAAAGATTACAACCCAGCCGTATGTAAACAGCTTCTCGGTCTTTTCGGTAGCTGTAGCCTTGATCTCCGCAAGAATCTCCCTCGCCTTGCTCTCGCCATTGATATTGCTCAGCACGGTAAGGGCCTTCTCGTCCTGGCCGCTCAGGGCAAGATAACGAGGAGTCTCAGGAACAAGCAGGATAAGCAGGGCGAACAGGCCGGCAGGGACGCACTCGCTGACGAACATAAGCCTCCATCCGGTAGCTGCGGTCCAGGCGGAAGCCTCCGGATTGAGAATCTGGTTGACCCCGTCGACGAGGTCGATGACCGGATTGGCATGACTTCCGAGAATAAGGAAATTGACGAAATATACGACCAGCTGACCGAAGATTATGGCAAACTGGTTCCATGAAACGAGAGTGCCTCGCTTGTTGGCGGGAGCAATCTCGGCGATATACATAGGACAGATAGCTGAGGCCATACCTACGCCGAGACCGCCGAGGACACGGTAAAGGTTGAAAGCAATCAGCAGGCTGAAAGTAGGCTCGCCCTTAGGGAAGAAAAGGAACTCAGGATAGTAGGAACCCATCGCTGAAAGGAAGAAGAATACTCCGGCAAGGAATAGAGCCTTCTTTCGGCCCATCCTTGAAGCCAGAACTCCTGAAAGGGCGCTACCTATAATACAGCCGATAAGGGCGCTGGAGGTAGTAAAGCCATGCAGAAAATTGGAGTAGGTAAAATCCTTCGCATTCATGAAGAATGCCTGAAGTCCCTTCTCTGCGCCGGAAATGACAGCCGTGTCATATCCGAACAGAAGGCCGCCGATTACAGCGACCAGGACAATGGAAAACAGATATCCGGCGCTGCCGGTCTGACGGTAATTTGTCATTGTTTTAGATGTTATGTTTTTGTAAATATAGGCATTTTATTTTAATTTTGGGCCGCAATGGAGTATCTTGACGGAAAGCGATACAACACCTTCGTGGGGTACTACCGCAGACGCTACGGAGAGCGCCTGCAGAAGCTCGTGATCGACGCCGGATTTACCTGCCCGAACCGCGACGGGACCAAGGGTGTCGGCGGTTGCACATACTGCAACAACGACGCCTTTCATCCCGGCTACAGCACTCCCGGGAAAAGCCTTGCAAGGCAGATCGACGAAGGCATAGAGTTCCACAAGGTCCGCTACCGCAACACCTCTCACTACATCGCCTACTTCCAGGCCTATTCCAACACATACGCCCCTCTCCCGAGACTCAGGCAGCTGTACACTGAAGCCCTGAGCCATCCCGACATCGTCGGCATCGATATCGGCACCAGACCCGACTGCGTCGATGAAGAGAAACTCGACTGGCTCCGCGACCTCAAAGAAGGCCGGGCGCTCGAAGGATGGTCCCGCGAGATCGCCGGCAAAGAGATCCACGCGCCGCTGGTGACGGTCGAATACGGGATAGAATCATGCTACGACCGGACTCTCGAACGGATCAACAGGGGACATGATTTCGCAACGGCGGAAAGGGCTGTCCGCATGAGCGCGGAGCGAGGACTCGACGTCGGGGCCCATTTCATACTGGGACTGCCCGGCGAGACCAGAGAGATGCTGCTCGAGCAGTGTTCCGGGATCAGCAGTCTGCCGCTGCTGTCGGTCAAGTTCCACCAGCTTCAGTTTGTCCGCGGGACCAGGATGGAGGCAGAACATGACGCCCATCCGGAGGACTTCCTGTCCTTCGAACTGCCGGAGTACATCGACTTCGTCATCGATATACTCGAGAGGCTGAGGCCTGATCTGTTTATTGAAAGGATTGCCGGAGAAGTGCCGCCGAGATTCGTGCGCGAAACGCGCTGGGGGCTGATCCGGAATTTCGAGATATTGCATCTCCTGGATGCCGGACTCGAGAAGAGAGATACCCGCCAGGGAGCGAAGTATCTTTAGAGATTGCCTCGGACAAGATCGGCCATATAACCGAAGAACTCCTTACGCCCATATTTCAGAGAGAACGGAAGACGTTTCAGAATGCGCCTGACCGTGTCTGTCTTGCGCCTGAATGCCGACGATTTCTCTGCGTCGGCCCGGCCAGCGGCATGGTGCCCGAAATTGCCGCCCTCGAGGATGATGTCCATGAGAGGATCCGGAGGCGGAAGGGTGTCGGAAGAATATGGATGAGAGTTGCAGCCGAGATGGGCGGAAAGGAAAGACGCCAGCAGGCGGTTCCATTGTTCCAGTCCTGCGCTGCTATAGATTCCTGCTAGGACAGGCTTGCTGTAGCTGCCTTCGAGACTGCGGTATGCGACCGCCATGTCGCAGATCTGACGCAGGCCTACTCCCGATGTCATGCAGTGCTTGAGAATATGGGCGGAGAGCATCAGAAGAGTCGCATACGGGCTCGGGACCTCCGGAAGATCACGTCGGCGGAGATCATAGTAACGGCGGTGCTGGTCGATCCAGATACCGTCGAAAAGGTATCGGACGCTGCCGTCGGGCGATTTCATGATCCCGACCCCGAGGGAAGAGATTGTCGAGACCGCTTTGTCGAAGGCTGAGCCCGGAAAATACAGGTCGAGATCCCCGCATTCCCTGAGTTCGGGATGGAGGTAGAAAGCGGCGACTTCCGGCCCTTTCATGACTACCGGCCTGAGCCCTTCGGCGTTGAAGACCTGTTCGAGCCGGGTGCGGACCTCGGAAATCCTTGCAGAGGCCCGGACGATGCCGTCGGCCTTTTTCATGAGCTTCATAAGAACTTGGCCGGGGATGTCGTTGCCGTCCGGAAGATGCGATACTCCTCTGAAGACAAGCCCTGTGACGGTCTGGGTAGAGGCGAGATAAACTATATCCTCCCATTCCTTTTCGGAGAGAATGAGAGGATACTCTATGTCTTTTTCTTCCAGCCCGCCGCGAAGCAGGGTGAAGAACGCTTCTATTGTTTTGTCAGACCATATTTTTCCCATAGTCCTGTTATATCGGAGGCTTCCGCCGAGGCGGTCGCGGAGTCCATTCCGTACTCTTTTTCAAGATAGGCGACGACGTCTTCCAGAGCGAATTCCTTCGCTGCAAAGGCAGCCCAGATCTGGCTGAAACTATCGTTGACTTCGAGGTCCCTTTCCCCGTGTTCTCCGGGGATTACAAGAAGGAATCTGCCTCTTAGTCCGGTAATCCGGCAGTCTTCTCTGAGTCTCATCGGCCTATATGGAACAGTCTCTTGAAGAAGGACCTCTTCTTGTGCCTCCTCCTCGGAGTCTTGGATACAATCTCGTAGATTGTACCCCAGTCAGGCAGGCCGCCGAGATTATGGTCGTCTATATAGACATCGGCGATTACTTTGGCCGACTTCTTCATTGTTTCTTTAAATTGCATTCCGCTGGGGCGGTTACTGTTGACAGCGTAGAACTCGAGGCCTCTGTCTTTGCAGAATTTTATGGCCTCGTCAAGGAGTTCGCCGTCTCTTGCCGTCCAAAGTATCAGCTGGTGGCCGTCTGCCTTCAAGTCAAGTAGTGTTTCTATGGCAAACGGCAGTTCTTTTCCGATTTTGGGATATTTGTGTTCAACAATGGTCCCGTCAAAATCAACTGCTATGATCATTTTTTATTCTTTCTCCCCGTAACCATACCCGTAACCGTAACCGTAGCCATACCCATAGCCATAGCCGTAACCGTAACCATGTCCATAGCCGTAGCCGAAACCATGTCTGAGTATGCCTCCGTTGAGGATGATTCCCGGATTCTTTAGTTTTCCACTATTGTTCAGTTCGTCAATGGTCGGCAGGTTGCGGCGGTCCATCTGGCCGCTTCGTATGATGAACAGGTTCATGTCCACGACGCGGTTGATGATCATCGAGTCTGCTACCACATTGAACGGTACACAGTCAAGGATTATATATTCGTAAGTCTTCTTCAGTTCATCGATAAGGTCGTCAAAACGCTTCCTGCTGAGGAGCTCGGTAGGGTTCGGCGGTATATGGCCGGCCGGAATGAGGTCGACTCCGTTGAGTACGTCATCGTAGATTATGCTTGCGACTTCAACTTTCTCATCGTAGATATAGTTGGTAAGTCCGACAGTCCTGTGCTTCATTCCGAACAGGCTGGAAACAGACCTCTTGCGGAGGTCGAGGTCGACGATGATGACTTTCTTCTTGGCGTCTGCCAGGCAGGCGGCGATATTGGTTGTAAGGAAGGTCTTTCCGGCTCCGACCATGAGCGAAGTCGTCGAGATCACCATGTTTTCTTTTCCTTCCGGTTTCATGAAGTCCAGGTCGGTGCAGAGGATTCTCATCGCTTCTGTAAACAAGCCCTTCGAGTTAGGGTCATAAGCGAGAGAGATAGAATCGTTCTTGGTCCTCTTTACCCACTTCTTCTGCTTCTTCATCGGTATTTCGGCGATGAACGGAACCTTGACAATCTCTTCTACGTCTTTTCTCGAATATACCTTGTTGTCCAGGAACATCTTGAACAGCATTATTACGGCAGGAACCAGCAGACCCATTAGGACTGCGAGCAGCATCATCCTCTGGCGGCTTGGATATACCGGGACAGGGGAGCCTTCCGCGGAATCGAACATGATCGCGTTGTCATCGACCATCGCCTGCGAGAGTTCGTTCTCTTCTCTCTTGTTGAGAAGGTAGATGTAGAGGTCTTCCTTTATGCTGAGCTGGCGCTCCATCTGGCGCATCTCGATAGCCTTCTCCGGCATCTCGGTAAACTTTTCCATAGCCGTTGCCTCCTGGCGCAGAAGGTCTCTCTTCTGCACATTCAGGCTGGTCATGAGATTGTCGATGGTTCCGAGAATATTCTGCTTCATGGAGATCATCGCGTCTTCGATCTGCATTACTGCCGGGCTTACGCTGCTGCTGGCCTTCTCGAGACGGTCTCTCTTGATTACCAGATCGTTGTACTGGGAGATGGCCTGATCCAGGTTGGCGTCGTTAAGTCCGGTATTGGCCGGGATGACTTCGAAAGAGTCCATGGAACCGCGGACATAATCACGGAGGTATTCGGCAATCGAGAGATTGGTCTCGACCTGGGAAATATCCGAACCATAGCTGCGGCTTTCCGAAAGATATTCCGCAGCATCGGCATTGGCATCCAGCAGTTTCTTTGTAGACCTGTAGCCGGACATCATGTCTTCGACATCGCTGAGTTCCTTGCGGATTATCTTTATTCGGCTGTCAATGAATTCGGCAGTATTGACTGCAACCTTGTTCTTTTCTTTTACGGCCTCTTCATTGTACCTGTAGACAATGGCCGTGAGGATGTCGTTCGCTCTCTGGAGAGAGAAGTCCTGGATAGAAAGATTCAATACCGTCTCGGCGGAGTTGTTCTGGGAGATGCTCAGGGCTGAGCTATAAGCCGCCGCTGCCTGACTTACAGGAATCTTCTGGATATAAATCGCTTCCCCAAACCAGTGCTTGCCAAGATTGCGTGTCTTGTCGATAGTAAAGGAACCGTCTCCTATCTTGACTTTGTCGCCGTAGGATACCACTACATTCTTCTGGCCGAGACTGGAGAGATCCAGCTCGATTGTCTTGCTGTCTCTCGGAGTCGCCTTGATCGTGAAATAACCGATAGGGTTATCTTCCCTTGAGAAGAAAATGCGTATCGGCGCATTCCTGTAAAGTTCGATGTTGCGAAGACCGACGTGGTGGATATAGTTCACGTCGATGTTCAGGTCTTTTACAACCTCGGCCATGAGGGTCTTGGACTTGAGCTGCAGCATTTCATTTGACATACTGACGCTATTGATCAGGTTGCTGTAGTTGTCCAGTTTTGTGGTGGCTCTGGTATTACTCGGATTCTTGATAATTATGGTCGCATTGCTCCTGTAGGAGAAAGGAGTCTTTGCATATCTGTAGCTGGTGAAGGCGACGGCAAGTCCTATACACAGCACGAACCAGTACCAGTGGTTCAGCAGATAGAAGAAAATGTCGACCAGATTTATCTGTCCGCTATTTTTCTGATTGTTGCCGTTTTCCATAGTTTATTGTTTAGAGGAATTCCAAAGCAGGATATAAACGACAGCAGAGCCGACTCCTACAATTGTGTTGACAAGGGTCATAGCTGTCTGACCGCTTGTCGAGAACCTTAAGCCTCGCGGCTTTACGTAGACTATATCGTTCTGCTGAAGATAAAAGACAGGAGACATGAACAAGTCTTTGGACTGCAGGTTTATCGAGTATGCCTTGTTCTCTCCATTCTCTTTTCGGATTACCATCACGTCCTTTATCTTTGCGTTATCTGAAGTTCCTCCTGAATTTGCTATCACCTGAAGGATATTTATCTTATTGTCGTCAACCTTGAGCACTTTCTGTCCGGCTTCTCCAAGCACGGTTACCGAAAAGTTCGTGAGATTGATCCGTATGACAGGGTCTTTTATATATCCTCTGGAGATTATCTCGTATTTGAGGTTGTCGCCTACCTGGCGCATAGTATAACCCCCGACATGGATTTTGCCCAATACCGGGAAGTCTATGTTTCCGTTGTTGTCGACGATATATTCGGCGGCGACAGCCCCGCCGTCAGAACTGGTGGCCGTGCCTAAAGGGAAGAAAGGAGCTGCAAGTTCGCTTTCTTCGCTGAGAACCTGAATAGCCAGCTTATCTCCTGATTGTATCTTCAATTCAGGAGGCTGGACACCGGGGAAGGTCTTGTAGTATTCGATGTCTCTAAGATACCCTATTTTCGCCGGGGTTGCGCAAGATGCAAGCGTTATCAGCAACGCCACAGTCATTAGTCTTAGTACGTTCTTCATACAGGTTCAAGAAATTAGATATCATACCTTTTTCGGTGAATACCGAAAGATAATGATTTCTTGCGTTATTTGAAAATTTTTCGTGTGTTTTGTTGTCGCTGCAAACGCTTGTAATAGCGTCAGACAGGGCTTCAGGGGCCATTATGCCGACGTTAAGCCCCGAATATCCATGCTCGTTGACCCATGATACTCCGGACTCCGGAATTCTGGTGGCTACCACAGGTTTACCGCAGGACATGGCTTCGATCTGGACTATTCCGAAAGCCTCGGTTTTCATCACCGAACTGAGGACGAAGACGTCGCATGCTCCGAAATAGCCGGGAACGTCTTCCCTTGCCATGAATCCGAGAAGCTTGACCTTATCTTCCAGCCCGGCGGCTGAGATCATGCCCCTCAATTTGCTGTCCAACGGCCCTTTTCCTCCTATCAGGACTATGTAGTCATCGGGCAGGTTCCGGGCTGCCTGGACGAGGTATTCAAACCCTTTGTACGGGACCAGACGTCCCAGAGAGAATACTATCTTCTTGTCCTTGTAAAGCTTCTTTATCTCCTTGACCTTTGCATCGTCTGGCTCGACGGGCCTGATGCCGATAGGAATATATGTCGTCTTGTCCTGGACTTTCTTCAGATATGGCGAATCCCGGACATATACCGGGGTTGTCCCGACTACCTTCTCAGCTCTGCGTATTAGCCATGACTGAAGAGGCTTATATAGCATCAGAAACGCCTTCTGGGATAGTATATCGCTGTGCCAGTGCAGGAATACCCGGCCTTTATAACCACTCAGGAAGAGAGCCAGGGCGGCCATCGGGTCAGGGTGATGGACATGGATGATATCATATTCGCTGCAGTGCCGGCGCAGATATCGTACCATCGCCGGGGAAATCATGGTAGCAGCTATCTTGGCCATGGCGCGGACTATCAGGACGCGCCCATGACCGTTGAACCTGATGACCTTGCATTCATCGGTTTCCGTAACGCGGGCTTTGTCCTCGTCATCGACAGGATCGGAGTCCAGAGTCGCACAAAGCATGTCGCAGTCGACACCTTCGGCAGAAAGGCCTGCGGTCACGTCCCACATTACTTTCTCGACGCCTCCCCTTATCGGGTAGAACTTGCCTAATTGTAATACTTTCATGACGCTATAGATCTTTCGTTTCGCTCAGGATGACAGAAAAGAGTTCTTTCCAGCCGTTGGCCGCAGGGGAGGCCGGCCTGTATGGCGGGACCGGCGAGAATCTTCCGTATTGTTTTCTTACGATCTCGCCCATGAGAGATGCCAGATTATCTGGATTGCTTGCTTCGAAGAATGCCACGGACGGGGCTCCTGCCGCGGTTTCATGAGCGTATGGCAGATCGGCTATGATCATAGGCTTGCCTGACGGAAGGAATTCCGAAATCGGCAGACCCCATGTCTCGACTCTTGAAGGGAATACCAGACAGGCCGATTTCCCGTAATGGTCATATAGCTCCTCCTTGCTCATGAGCCCGTGGAAATCTATCGATTCTACCTTTCCCCAGCGCTTGTAGAGCCACTTCGCATAGCGGTTTTCGTCTCCGCTTACCGTGATTACCGTCCTGAATTTGTCTTTGCCGAAACGGTTCTCCAGTATCACTGAAGCCTCGCAAAGGGTCTCGAAATTCTTATGGCAGTCCGGAGTGGCAGGATAGATGAACACCGGAATTCCGGAAGTGTCTCCTTTTATCTGTGGCACTTCGAAATGCGGCGGAGCCACGATTATCTTCTCCTCAGGGAATTTCAGCATGTCCGACAGACCCTTTCTGAACCAGTCCTGCTGGACTATCAGAAAGTCGTTCTTGTGGACGTTTATCCTGTAGGCGAACCTTGTAAGCATCGCGAACAGCGGAATCTTGAAATCCATCCGGAAATCTTTTGCCTTTATCTTCATGAAAGGGAAAGATGTGTGGCAGTATACGGCCCTTCGGGCTGCATGGACGCGAGGGGTAGTGTCATGAAGCGACAGCCAGAGATCGACCGGCCCCAGCCGACGCGATATTCCGGCCATGGTGACATATTCACACCATAGCCTGCGGCACCAGCCTTTGACGCTCCACGGGATTTCGATATAATCGATTCCCGGGAAGTCACATAGTCCTCTGGAATGGACAAGGGCTGTAACTTTGTATTCTCTGCAGGAAGAGAGGTATCCCAGACAGTCTCTGAGTACTGTCAGAGTGCCGCCTTTACGTATGTTGACGGCGGAGATTACGAGATGCTTCTGAATAGTGCTATCCATTTTTTCATTACAGTTTTTCTGTCCCAGCGGGCCGCATCCTTATAGGCCTCGGCTCCCATGGAACGTATAAGTTCAGGTGATTCTATTGCTATCTTGAGGGCTTCCGCGAAACCCTTTATGTCGTCTTCCGGTACCAGCAGGCCGTTCAGTCCGTCGGAAATCACGTCCTTCGGCCCGCACTTGCAAGCAAAAGCCACGGCCGGAACTCCATGGGCCTCAGCCTCCAGCAGGACCATAGGAAGGCCTTCGTATCTCGAAGTCATGGCCAGCAGAGCCGCGCCGTCATATTCTTTGTCCATGTCCTTGACCGGCCCTGCCAGGATTATGCTGTCTTCGAGTCCTTTCGTCTTGATCATGTCTTCGAGTCTGCCGCGGTCTTCGCCGTCTCCGATTATCCGGACTTTCCAGTCTTTCCTGACGTCGGCGCTGATCAGACTCCAGGCTTCTATCAGCCGTTCGAAGCCTTTCTGGTGGCAGAGCCGGCCGATGGCAATTATGGTCCTGGAGTCGAGAGACGATGGCTTCGGACTGATCCTGGCGATCGAGTTAGGAATCACGGCTATGTTGTCGAGATTGCCCCAGTAGCCCTTGTCTTCTTCGGTAAGTACTACGAAACGGTCGAATTTGCGGATATGCCTGAGGTCGGAGTTGCTGCGGTATCTGTCTATGATGCCCCAGAGCCCGCTGCGTCCGTACTGGAGTCGCTTGAATCTGGAAAAATGGGCCTCCAGCACCTTTTTGCTGCCGTCTTTTATGTCCGGGAGGAAGGTCTCGTCGTTGCAGAACATCGAGACTGTAATGTTCGGGCGGATTTCTTTGAGCACAGCTTCCAGCCTCTTTTTATGCCGCAGCTGTTTCAGCGGGAAATTCAGTATCTTGGATATGAGGGAGCCGTTGTCGGTCTCGTAGTTGATTCCGAGGTCGATGGTCTTGACGGAGGCCGGCATCGGGAAGGCCGGCTCCTGGTCCCGCTGGTCGGTAGTGATGATTGTCACCCGGTCGCCCCTTCCTGCAAAGAACGAAGCCTTGTCCGCAAGAACTCTTTCCATTCCCGCGGCCCTGTAGGTTCCGGCTATCGTATAGACTATTTTCATTGTGCTTCTATAGGTTCGGGCTCAATCTCGTTGCCTTCATCGTCGTAGTCTCCGTCAATGCAGAACAGAATTGCGTTGAACAGGAAAATGTCGGTCGCAACCTTGAGCCAGATTATGAATGTCAGGGCTATTATCATTATGCAGGCCAAATTAAAATCCCTGAATTTGGTTCTTACGGCAAGCCCGTTGTAGATAAAGAATAGCGAGAATATCGCAAGTCCGACTAGTCCGCAGTATAAGGTGAAACGGCAGTAGCCGATATCGGTGCTATAATAGAAGTTGCCGAAGATGCCGGTTCCGATTATCCAGGATCTGGTATCTGTCGGCCATATCCACATCACGGCATTAAGCTTATCTGAGGAGTCCGTCCTGAAGACACCTGTCTCGGCCCAGTTGAAGAAGCCTTCGAATGCAAATCTCATGTTGCTTCTGAACTCGGCATCGGCCTGATATAGACGTACCGCAACTAAGATAGTCGCAGCGACAATTATGGTCAGTACTGAAAAGATTCTAATCTGCCTGCCTGAAACAAAACCGCCTCTCTGAGGCATGATATATCTTACGAGGATATAGAACAGACCCAGACCGGTTCCTACCATGGTGGTCCTCGCGATCATACTTCCCATAATTGTTATAAGTATGAACGAGACTATATAGTATCCCAGATATTTGCGGTTGCTGTTGATCGTACGGTTTGTCACGATCTGATGGGCGATCAGGACCATGGCTACGGCAAATTTTATTCCGGCGGTATCAAGCGCGGCTCCGAGTCCATAAAGTCGGTGGATGTCCTTATAGTAAAAGTTTCCGTCAGACACGATACCGTCCACAATAGCCCTCATGACCGGAATGTTGTCTACTGCAAGAGCCAATATGCCCTGTGCGACGCAGACTATTGTCAGATATTTTGTTATTATGGCCAGATCAACCCTTTCATGGAAACTTTTCATCAACGCGACGACTCCATAGGCGCCTCCCAGCCATACGGCGAAGGATACTATGTACTGGGTATATGAATCGTCGTCCGTACCATTGACCATTACGCAGTAGTAGCACCAGACAGAGAAGATGCAGGCGATAACTCCGGATATTATTTCCTGTTTTGAAAGGGAGGCGGTCTTCTCTTTCAAGGCATGAAGCATGAAAGCTATTATTCCTATGACACCCAAAATCTGTTTCGTGTTAAGCGAAGATGGCAGATGTCTTATTGAAAAAGAGAATACATAGCAACTGACTACTATGCAAAGGAATATCGCTATGAAAACCTTCTTCATCGGTAAATCACTCCGTAAACGAATTTATACACAAGCAGATGGTAGATTTTTACACCCGTCCACATGCTTCTTGCCGCCATCCACTGAAGCAGCCTTGTACGTAAAGGTAATGCTTTATTTCCAGCAGCGAAAGCGTTTGCGCTGTCAAACCAGCTATACCATATCCGGTAATTCTCTTCGTCGGAACTGATAAGAAGCGGAAGCTTGATATAAAGTTTCAGATACTGGATATATCTTTCAAGTTCTTTTGCATAGCGGGAACCGGCGACAGCTTTCTCGACTTCGGCGATGTTCTCTGTGACTTCTTTTCTCCTGGCCTCGCTGAACTGGCGGCTGATGGAGGTGGTGCTTACGGCGTTGTATCCGTAGAGAGATTCATGGATCTGCACTACATTCCCGGCCTTCAGAAAAGCCTTAAGGGTAAACATCATGTCTTCGCCCATATTGGCTCCCGGAATGAACCGGATCCCGTTGTCGGCGATCAGGTCACGCCGAAAAAGGAACAGCCAGAGGTTCCATCTCATCGTCCCGCCCATCAGATGCTTCAGCGCCTCTATCGGGGTGCCGTAATCATATTGCCTCATATAGCGGCCATTGGTCTCGAACCCGAGGGTCCAGTCCCATCCGACTATGTCGGCATCATGGGCCTCCGCAGCCGCAACCGCTTTCCCGAGGGCTTCCGGTTCTATGACGTCATCGGCATCCACGAATGCCAGATAATCCCCGCAGGCGTTGTCCAGTCCGAGGTTTCTTGCCGCAGCAACTCCTCCGTTCTTTTCGGCGCGGACGATCCGGCACGGAATTCCGCTGTTCTCCGCATAATCCTTTATCATCTGCGGAGTATTGTCAGTGCTGCAGTCATCCGCGAATACTACCTCAAAGTCTCTGAAGGTCTGGGCGCTGATGCTGTCCAGACTCCTCTGCAGAGTCTTCGCGGCGTTATATACAGGCATTATTACGCTTACTTTCATATAGAAAGATCCTTAATCTTTTCAATGAATCCCATATCCCTGCTGTTGAATTTCCTGGCGAACAGAGCTGGGGAGGATTTCAATTTTTCATAATCTGCGCCGCTCCAGTCCACCAGTTCCCCGTTTCTCCATCCGATACTTCTCATGCAGCCCTTTCCGTCGTCGGTAGTGCAAAAAATGTTCTTGCGGTATGGAGATTCCCAGCACAGGGTCTGCATTACAATCTCGTCGGAGCAGAAGGTGTTTCGGAATACTTTCATAGCCCAGTCCTTACGTGAAATGAAGTACTTTGCCATGTCTTCAGTAATGCTGCACCACTGGGAGCCTTTCTTGAAGTCTATTTCTTTGTTCCGTTCTATTCCAAGCAACTCCTGTATTCTCAGGAAAGCGGCGCGTATTATCCGTTTCGCACCGGATCTCTTTCTGAAGTCCTTCGGGAACAGATGCCATCTCCGGGCTTTACGTACCACTTCCGGGGTTATTTCCGTCAGGGTATATCCGATGAATTCTTTCCCTTTATTCTTTTCCAGAAAGTCGTTTATATAGTCTTGGGACTTCAATGGAAGATCGACGCCGGAAAGAAGATGGTAGTAATCGTATCCGCCTTTTTTCAGGGCTTCCTCGAAAAGCGCATACTCCGCTTCCACCATGCTCAGATCTCCCCAGCGCACGTCGACTCTGTTTTCCAGAATCTTCAGTCCGGCCTTTTCCGTATGGAGCTCCGGCAGAGTGCCGACCTTCTTGTCTATATGGACATAGATATCGTTTCTCTCGTCGTCCAGGCAAGAGAGCAGGATATCCAGAAGTCTCCATTCGTTATGGGCGAGTATGAGGTATGCGTTTCTTATCATGTTCTGTTTCCGCATAATACGGATAATACTTGTGGGACTGTTTTTTCCAGAAGTCTATATAACAATATGCAGATTGATATAACCATTGGTGCTATAAGCAGGTAGCTGAGCCATGCCCCGGAGACACCGGCCCCGAAAAGGCTCAGGCAAAGGCTTCTTATCCAATCGATTATATAAATGACATGGATCGTATATATAAAGAAAACAGGTTTTTCCAACGAAATCAGTTTTTCCTTGGTGTTTTCCTTGTCGCAGATACTGTCCATGATATTGAAGAAAGCAATGCACCAGAATGGACACGCGAGTCTTAAAAGCCAGAAATGGAAGGAATATCCATTAAAACAA
>JAEEGK010016111.1_pt1 | contig 16480 bp, 13 predicted proteins | sample 8958771 | NCBI WGS metagenome assembly JAEEGK01 (sample SAMN16246547, study PRJNA631951) | gut metagenome | biome: gut microbiome; feature: rumen; material: SC-attached | host: Bos | place: Iran: Karaj | collected 2018-10 | reverse complement strand
TGTCTTTGATACAAAGGAATCTTCCACAAACCTTACCACCTATCCAACGGACGGGGAGGAATATATGGAGGAAGAGGGCAGCCACATGACCAGCATTCCCCTTGAGGAAGAAGAGTTCCTTGAAGCAGAAAACAACAATGTGGAAAAAACATCTCCACTTACCCTTTGGAAAGAAGCCGGAGTTGAGGTCATCTACCTTGCAGGAGTATTGGGAAGTGTGATATTCTTCCTGTTCCAACTGTTCCGCTTTTGGAGCGATACCAAGGGAGGGACAAGCACCCGTGACGAGGAAGGGAATACCATAGTGATACGTGGTGGCGAATTTGCTCCCTATAGTTTCCTACATTATATAATAATAAGCGTTTCGGATTACGAGCGTCTGCGCAAGCCTATCCTGGCTCACGAGCAGGCACACATCCGTCTGGGTCACTCTTGGGACCTGCTGCCCCTGGAAGTAGTGAAAGCCGTTCAGTGGTTCAACCCCTTTGTCTATCTTTTGGGGCGCGACCTGAAGGCCGTTCACGAATACGAGGCCGACAACGCTGTACTAAATCAAGGCATCGATGCAAAGACATATCAACTATTACTCGTGACAAAGGCGGTTGGCAATCGACTGCAGACCCTTGGCAACAATCTGAGTCACCATTCACTAAAAAAGCGAATCAAAATGATGCACAAGAAAACTTCTAATCGCTGGATGATGACCAAAGGTATCGTCCTGCCCGCTCTGATGGCATTAGCCGTTGTTGCCTTTGCCAAGCCGAAAGCAGAGGAAATCCCTGCCATAGAAAACGAGAACGCCCTACCTGCTGACAACAACACAACAAACAACCCAGAAGATGCTTTAACTAGAATCCCTAACGAGGGTGAGGACTTATCTGTAAACAAGCCCATGGAAACACCATCCATCCCCGTTACGGAAAAAGCAGATGATAACAAGGTCTACGACAAGGTAGATGAGCTTGCCTCGTTCCCTGGTGGTACTGTCGCATGCTACAGGTGGCTATCTGATCATATCAAATACCCAGAGGAGTGTAAGGAAAAAGGTATTGAGGGCGAGGTAACCGTACTGTTTGTAGTTGAGAAAGACGGATCTATATCTGATATTAAAGCACAGCATTCAACTGATGAAGCTTTTGTAAAAGAGGTCACCCGCGTTGTAAGTTCCATGCCTAAATGGAAGCCTGCCAAGGTAAACGGAGAGGTCGTACGTTCCCGCATGCATTTCCCTATTAACTTCGGTTTCACCGATAAAGAAAAGAAGATGGTTTATTTCAAGATAGGGAAAGGGTCACTATCTCAGGAGATTACTTCAGTTACGGGACAAGGAACACCATCTGGAGAGGTTACAGATGACAATATCTATAGTGATCCTGAAACAAATGCTTCTTTCCCTGGTGGAATGGAGGCTTTGTATAAGTGGATATCAGAAAATTTAAGATATCCTGAGGAATGTAAGGCAAATAATATTCAGGGCCGCGTAATTGTACAGTTTGTAATTGACACAGACGGTTCAATCACTGAAATAAAAGCCATAAGATCTCCTGATGATGTGCTATCTCAAGAGGCCATCCGAGTTTTATCTGCTATGCCCAAATGGAAGCCTGCTACATCAGATGGTAAAAATCCCGTAAGATCACTTTTCCGTCTTCCTATGAATTTTAGATTACCTCCTGCACAGACCGAACAGAACCCTAATAATTGAGAAACGGCATATCGCTAACAACGAAAAAAGGTTTTTTATTGATAATAAAGGAATAAATCCGCGAGAGGCACATCGCTTTTCGTGGATTTATTGTTTCTGGAAGAAAAAAATTCTTTTTTTTGTGCTTTCATTTAAAAAAATGGGGTTATTATCCCCTATAATCAAAAATAATCCATAGCTTTGTCCCTTGCAACAATCTATTATTAACCAATTTCATGCTTTATGCTTAGAAAAATAAGAATAACGCTGGCCCTCATCTTCTGGGTGCTGATAACGTGGCTGCTGCTGGACTTTACCGGTACGGCGCGTGTGTATCTGGGATGGATGGCCAAGATTCAGTTCCTGCCTGCCCTTGTGGCCATGAATATCGGAGCCCTAATCTTCATTGTGGCCCTGACACTCCTGTTCGGCCGTATCTACTGCTCCGTCATCTGCCCCTTGGGTGTGATGCAGGATGTTATCGCCTGGTTCCGTAAGAAGAAGAACAAGTACAGCTACTCTGAGGAGAAAGGCATTCTCAGAGCCTCCATCCTGACGCTTACGGGATTCCTGCTGACCACCAACCTGGCTTGGGTGGTTGGTCTGATAGCCCCCTACAGTACCTACGGCAGAATTGTGGGAACGGTATTCTCTCCGCTCTATAAACTGGCCAACAACGGCCTGGCGATGATAGCCGAGCATTATGACAGCTACGCCTTCTATGAGGTGGATGTGTGGCTGAAGAGCCTGCCTGCCCTTATTGCTGCCCTGGCAGCGTGGATGATCATAGGCATTCTGGCCTGGAGGGGCGGCAGAACCTGGTGCAACACCATCTGTCCCGTGGGAACCTTCCTGGGCATACTGTCCAGACACTCACGCCTGAAGATGGTGATAAATGCCGAGGCCTGCAAGAACTGCCGCAAGTGCCAGCGAAACTGCAAGTCGGCCTGCATCGACCTTAAAAACCATACCATTGACTACTCGCGCTGCGTGGTTTGCGGCGACTGTCTGGAGGAATGCAAGTTCGGTGCCCTAAGCTTCAAACCGTCAACTCGTCAAGAGTCAAGGGTCAAGGGTCAAGAATCAACTTGTCAACTGTCAACTGTCAACTGTCAACCGTCAACTGACAACCCACAGGGGGGACCTGACCCCGAGCGCCGTGCCGTGCTGACGGGTATGGCTTTGCTGGCCGGAACATCCCTGCTGAAAGCGCAGGAGAAGACCACCGACGGCGGACTGGCCCGGATTGAGGACAAGAAGAAGCCTCATCGCGACAAACTGATTACTCCTCCGGGATCACTCTCTATCAGGAATCTGTCAGAGCATTGCACCTCGTGCCAATTGTGTATCAACAGCTGCCCCAATGATGTCCTGCGCCCCAGCAACAGCCTGGACCGCTTCATGCAGCCCGAGGTAAGCTACGAGCGCGGCTACTGCCGACCCGAATGTACCCGCTGCAGCAACGTATGCCCCACAGGAGCCATCAAACCTATTACCAAGGAGCAGAAGACGGCCATACAGGTGGGTCATGCCGTATGGCTGAAGGACAACTGTGTGCCCGTAGCCGACGGCATCCCCTGCGGCAACTGCGCCCGCCATTGTCCAGCAGGCGCCATCCAGATGGTTCCCCTGCAGTCTGGTGTTCATCAGGACGGAGGCCGTTGGCTGGATGCAGACAATCAGGAGGTTCCACGCGAGCGACTGCTGATGATTCCCGTGGTGAACGAGGAGAGGTGTATCGGCTGCGGAGCCTGCGAGAACCTCTGCCCCTCACGTCCCTTCAGCGCCATCTATGTGGAAGGACATGAGGTGCATAGGGAGATTTAGTTGAGAGTTTTAGTGTTTAGAGTTTAGAGTAGTTATGAAACAATATAACAGACGAGATTTTCTGAAGGTGACGGGTACTGTGGCAGCAACTACGGCTTTGGCAAGTTGTGGTGCCGGAGGTGCCGACAGCAACGGAAAGATAGATTATATGGGACACCATACGGGTAAGGTTCCTACGGACAAGATGACCTACAGGGTGAACCCTAAGACCAATGAGAAGGTAAGCATCCTGGGATACGGATGGATGCGACTGCCTACCGTCAAGAACACCAGCGCCCGTACGCAGGAGAATGTAAACGGCGATACCATAGACCAGGAGCAGTGCAACCGCCTGTGCAAGTATGCGCTGGATCACGGTGTCAACTACTTCGACACATCGCCAGCCTACTGCAGGGGCGAGAGCGAAGCCTCGCTGGGTATCGCCCTGGAGAAGAGCGGCTACCGCAGGGACCAGTATTTCCTAGCCACCAAGCTGTCCAACTTCAGTCCGCAGCAATACAGCCTGGAGGCCGGTAAGCAGATGTTTGAGAACAGTCTGAAGTATCTGAAGACGGATTACATTGACTACCTGCTGCTGCACTCGGTAGGCAGCAGCATGCAGAACCTGCACCAGCGCTATCTGGACAACGGACTGCTGGACTGGCTGATGGAGCAGAGAGAGGCAGGACGCATCCGCAACCTGGGCTTCTCCTTCCACGGCGATGTGGCCGTCTATGACTGGATGCTGGACCATCATGATGAATACGAATGGGACTTTGTACAGATTCAGGCCAACTACTGCGACTGGCACAATGATAAGGACAAGGGGCGCTCCGGCGAATACCTGTACAACAGGCTGGCCGAGCTGGAGATACCTGCCGTTATCATGGAACCCCTGTTGGGCGGCCGACTGAGCAAAGTTCCCGACCACGTGGTGGCTCACCTCAAGCAGCGCGACCCCGAGAGCAGCGTGGCCAGCTGGGCCTTCCGCTACATAGGCAGCAAACCCAATATCCTGACCGTACTGAGCGGTATGACCTACATGGAGCACTTGGAGGATAACATCCGCACCTACTCGCCCCTGAAGGTACTATCCGAGGAAGAGCAGCAGTGGCTGGAGGGCGAGACGGCAACGCTCATCAACAGTTATCCCACCATCGACTGTAACGACTGCAAGTACTGCATGCCCTGCCCCTACGGACTGGACATCCCGGCCATCTTCGTACATTATAACAAATGTGTGAACAAGGGTAATGTGCCCGAGAGCCAGCAGGCTGCCAACTATCAGAAGGCCCGTCGCGCCTTCCTGGTAGGCTATGACCGCAGCGTTCCCAAGCTTCGCCAGGCCAGCCATTGCATCCAATGCCGCGCCTGCGTTCCGCATTGTCCCCAGCAGCTGGATATCCCCAATCTGTTAGCCAGAGTGGATGCGTTTGTTGAGAAACTGAAGCAGAATACACTGTAAAACAGTATATTCCTACTGACATCAAGTACACTTCCGCAGCCACTAACGACAGTTTCATGCGGAAAAAGACAGAAAAGCAGCCCAAGGGTTATTCCCTGGGCTGCTTAGTTTTAATATCTGATGCGTTTTTACTTCTTACGCTTCCATGTCTGTGTTTCGTAGAAGACGCCCAGGTAACCTCTTACCTTCAGTTCCTCGCCCTCCAGCCACATGGTGCACTTGTAGCTCTTGCCGTTCTTGGGGTTGTAGATCTTGCCGCCTTCCCACTTGTCCTTACCTTTCTGAAGGCCGGAAAGGATGTTCACTCCCATCAGTTTGCGGCTTTGCAGCTTCTTGTCAGGGTTGTGGGTATCCTTTGTCTCAGGGCCTTTGGAGAGCCAGATGATTTTGCCGTTCATTTTGTCCCCGGCCTGATAGATTTCTACTTGGGCATCGCCGGCCTCTGTGTACCACTTACCCAAAACATCCTGTGAATAGCCTGCTACTGAAACCAACGCCAAGGCCATCATTAACATCATTTTCTTCATTTTCAGTTCTCTTTAAAAAGTTTACTTTATTCTGTCGTCAAAGTACAGATTCTTTATGTCCTTCTCTGTAAAGGGTGAGGTACGGTCATCGTACGATTTATCCTCTTCCTTCATCTTTATATAAGGTAAGTTTACCTTTATGGTCTCACCTGGCTTTATGGTATAGGTCTTCAGGGGTTTCTGGTTGTTATTGACGCGAACCTGAAGTTTGGAACCCCTGCGCTCTACAAAGATATCGAGCTGCGAATCCGTGCAGGCATGAATACGCTGCAGGCTGTATTCGTTCCACTCGGTGGGCATCTGGGGGGTGAGGGTGAAGCTGCGGAAGCCTGTGGGACGGAAGCCCAGCAAGCCCTCTGTGATGATGCGGCAGTAGAGTCCGCTCTCAGCTGAAAGGTGGCGCTGACCGCCTTCGGGCCAGGCTTCCACTACGTAGGGTACGTGTTCGCCCAGCAAGCGGATGTTGGAGAACTTCTGCAGATACTCCAGCGCCTTGTCGGCATAGCCGGCGGCAAAGGCACCGCGCAACCCATAGAGGGTGGAGCGGTCCCAGAAGATTTTGTCACCGCTCTGCGAGAGCATTCCGTTCTCTGTCCACAGCTGGGGCGAGAACATCGCCTCGAGGGTTCCATCGGCTCTGTCATAAATGCCCATGGTGAGGGGAATACAGATCCAGGAGCGCAGTACTTCGTTGCCTTCGTAATAACGATAGGTGTCGTACCCCTCAACATTTGCATGGAAGAATTTGTCTATGTTCTTCCGCAATTCTTTTGCCTGCTGACGATACTTTTGAATTTTGTTTTTTGAATTTTGAATTTCCTTTAATAAAAAGGAAGCGCTTATGAGTGCATCATAATAAAGGCTGCTGGTGCAGAGGTTAGCATTGCCGGCAGGCAGACGTCCCTCCAACTCATCGGCATCGCTGGCAACCACACCATGCTGGTTGAGTTTGCGGTGGCAATATTCCAGACACCATTCTATGAGGGGCCACACCTCAAGTGCAATCTCCCTGTCACCACGTTCCAGGCAGTAGCGGCTGGCTCCGTAGGCCAACATGGCAGCATCTCCTCGGTCGAAGGGACCAAAGACATCATCGCCTCCGCATATAATGCTCCAGGGTACGTATTTGTATTGGGGGTTGATGTACTTCAGATAGCAACGCCAGGTGGTCATGGCGCTCTCGTTCCCCTTGTCATAACCTAAGAAGGGGAAGAAGGGGTTGACGTACTCCGCCTGATCGTTGCACCACATGGCAGCATAGTAGCTTTCACCTCCAGGGGCGTGCATAAGTCCGCTCCGGGTTTCGAAGATGCTTTCGCTGGCCCGGATCTTACTCATCTGAAAGAGGGTGTTGATGGTGTTGTCGGGGCATTCAAATTGCAGATTATCACGGGTGACTTCCTCTACAAATTTACCTCTCAGTTTCAGTTCCCACTCTACATCTATGACTCTTTCCTGTTCATCAGCAAGGGTATAAGCCTGCACGGATGCATAGAAGGTGGTACTCTCGCCGGGCTCCAAGGTAGCCTTCCAATCCTCCTGAAACTCCGTCTGGGCCAGCAGACAATAGCTGCCGCGTGTACCCTCCTCCTTATTGGTAGTACGGACAGAACGGAGGGCCGGCACGATGACGGTAGCTTTCTTATTGCCTGTATTCCTGATGGTATATTTCTCGCAGACGGCAGCTGCCTGTGTGCTGGGGAAGAAGATGCGTGTCAGTTCAAAGTCATTGCCGTCACCCTTCAGCGTTCCGTAAACTGTCAGCAGACCATTGATGGTGACTACCTTTACCTCCTGCTCGGTCAGGCTACGTTTGTTGGCAGTCATTCCCTTCAGGAAATCCACATCACAGCGGGGCATCCAGCTGGCATGGGTGTCATTGGGAATGGTTCTGAGCATGGGGAAGACCAGGTGCCTGTTCATGGTAAACTGCTTCTTCTCATTCACACCCCAGTAGTAAACCACCGATGCTCTGAGGCCCGACATCTCTATATGGTCTGTATAGGGCAGTTCCCCCTTCGAGGTTTCCCACTGCACGGAATGCGCATTATTCACATACCATCTGTTCTCCCTTGCCTGAAGGATAAGGGAACAGAGAAAAAATATAAAAAAATATATATGTTTCATTCTGAATTCTGAATTTATAAATTTTGAAGCCTTAATTAAACTCTTAAACCTTTTAACCTTTTAACCTTAAATAAAACCCCATCGGGCTCAGTAGCTTACACTACACTCGAATCCTGCCTGCTTGATCTGCTCCGCAATAGCATCCAATACCTCGGGCTTAGCTTTCAACAGACCTTTAACAGGTGTCTCGCGGTCAATGGTGTATATCATGACTTTGGCGGGGCGGATGTGCTTCAAAGCCTCAATATACGGCTCAACGAATTCCGGAGTAGTATTGCAGACACTCTCACCGTCCACCTCACCGTCCATGAACATCGTCTGGATGATAACCTTGCCGTTAAAGTTGGCCAGATGCTGTATCTGCTCCTCCACATCATAATGCCCCTGGGGACAGTCAACCTTATATATATACGCGCGCGATACGGTATCCAGCTTCTGAATGTTGTTGTCAAACTTCAGCAGCGCAGCCCTGATCTCGGGCCGGTGTATCTGTGTGGCGTTGCTGAGGATGCTGATTCTGGCCTTGGGGCAGAACTCGTCCCTTACCCGGATAACGCGGTCCACTACCTCGGGGAAATGAGGATTGAGGGTAGGCTCGCCGTTGCCGGCAAAGGTAAATACATCAGGGGTTATACCCTGCTGCCTGAGTTCCTGAAGTTTATCCCTGAGACACCTTTCCACCTTATCGGCATCAGGCAAAGGATTATGGGTGCGATGATCACGGTTAAGTCCGCACTCGCAATAGATGCAGTCAAAGCTGCAGAGTTTCCCCCCCTCGGGCAACAGGTTAATTCCCAGGGAAATACCTAAGCGGCGGCTGTGAACGGGCCCGAAGATGGGCGACGGATAGATGATTGTACTCATTATAGTTGGTTTAATGGCTCACAAAGATACAAAAAAGTTTAAACATTAGGCACTTAACATTGAGCATTGAACATTAATTTGTAATTTTGCAGCCGAAAATGAGACGTTTCTTCATCATATTAGGCGCATGCCTCCTGTTTTCCAATGCCGTCAGCGCACAGGGGGAGGATCTGGGCGAACTGGAGATACAGCCGGAGCCCCGGGGCTATAAGCTGAAAATCCAGCGCTACCGCTTCACCAAACCACTCATAGAAAACGGAGATACCATCTGGTGCTACACTTGGGAACCGGGAATATGGAAATATGCTCCTATCAAATTCAAGAATGAGCGGCAGCGAAGGGAGTTTAACCGTCTGGTATATAATGTAAAGAAGGTACTGCCCATTGCCCAGCGTGTGAACGGTATGATTGCCGAGACATATGAGGTGCTGGAGATGCTGCCTGACAAAAAGGCCAAGCAGGAGCATATCGCCAATGTGGAGAAAGATATCAAGCGCCAGTTCACACCCGAGATGAAGAAATTAACATACAGCCAGGGTAAACTGTTGATAAAGCTGGTGGACAGGGAATGCAACCAGAGCTCATACGAGATAGTGCAGGCATTCTTCGGTCCTACCAAGGCAGCCTTCTACCAGATATTCGCCTGGACCTTCCATGCTTCACTGAAGAAAGAATACAGGCCCGAGGATGATGACAGACTTATTGAGCGGGTGGTGCGCTTAGTAGAAAACGGTCAGCTATAGACCATATTATAATGCCCGCTGTAACACTTACGTTCATGCTGTGCTTGGTTCCGAACTGGGGAATCTCTATGCAGCCGTCGCACATATCCACAACTTCCTGCTGTACCCCCTTTACCTCATTACCTAAGATAACGGCATACTTTTTTTCCTTGTCAGGAAGAAAGTCCTGCAGCATGGTGCTGCCCTCACACTGTTCAATGGCCAGTACGGTATAGCCTTCCTCTTTCAGCCATTTAACCGCATCCTGTGTACGCTCAAAGTATTTCCATTCCACGCTGTCTTCGGCACCGAGGGCGGTCTTATGGATTTCGGGATGAGGAGGACGGGCGGTTATGCCGCACAGACAGATACCCTGCACCAGAAAGGCATCGCTTGTACGAAACACACTTCCCACATTATACAGGCTCCTTACATGGTCCAGTACTACTACCAGGGGCATCTTGTGTGAGTCCCTGAACTGCTCCACACTCTTTCTGCCCATCTCCGTTACCTTAAGTTTCCTCATTCTTATCTGATGCTGAAAAAAGTTTTCCACAAAAGTACCAAAATATGTTGATAACTCTGATAAAAAACCTGTGCAAATATCCGTAATTATCAACAAAAAGCTGTGCAAAACCCCGGCCGGATAAGTTATCAACAAAAGGTATATGAGATATTATAACGCTTTCAACACAATTTTATTGAGTTATTAAACCGGTATATGAGAGTTTTTTTTTATATTTGCAACATATTAACAGCTGTTGAAAACTTTTACCGGTTAGCAGGCTAAGTTACATATAAAGGAAAGTAAAAGAGTAAGTTACATGGTGAATGAATAGGTTGGTTACATGTTAATAAGGCTGTGGATAACTGTGTGAAAAACGGCTTATGCATATTTATGCTATATTTTCCTTTCAGTTATTAACACTATCAACAGGCCATCATCATCATTATAACTATTCTATCTTTTAAAAGAAAAAATATAAAATAATAAATAATGATTGTTGATAATAAGTGGAAAGAACTGGGTTATGTGAACGAACCCGTTCCCGAAGGTGTGGATATAAAGGCTGAAATCCGCCGTATGTGCAAGGAGAAGAATGCGGTTATCATGGCGCATTATTACACGGACGGCGAGGTTCAGGATATTGCTGACTTCATAGGCGACAGCCTGGCACTGGCTCAGAAGGCTGCCCAGACGGATGCGGACATCATTGTGATGTGCGGTGTTCACTTCATGGGCGAGACCAATAAGATTCTGTGCCCTGACAAGGTAGTGCTGGTGCCGGACCTGAATGCTACCTGTTCGCTGGCCGAGAGTTGTCCGGCCAGGGAGTTTGAAGCCTTTGTAAAAGCGCATCCCGATCATACGGTTATCAGCTATGTGAACACCACAGCAGCCACCAAGGCGCTTACCGATGTGGTGGTAACCAGCAGTAATGCCCGTCAGATAGTGGAGAGTTTCCCCCTGGAGGAGAAGATTATCTTCGGTCCTGATCAGAATCTTGGCAATTACATCAACAGTATCACAGGCCGCAACATGCTGCTGTGGAACGGTGCCTGCCATGTGCATGAGAAATTCTCTTTAGAGAAAATCCTTCAGTTGAAAGCCGAGCATCCTAAGGCTAAGATACTTGTTCATCCCGAATGCAAGGGTGCTGTGGTGAAGGTGGCTGACAAGGTGGGCAGTACGGCTGCGCTGCTGAAGTTCAGCATCAGTGACGAGGCTACGGAGTTCATTGTGGCTACGGAGAGCGGTATCCTGCATGAGATGCAGAAAGCCTGTCCCGAGAAAACCTTCATTCCGGCTCCGCCCGAGGACAGCACCTGTGCCTGCAACGAATGCAACTTTATGAAGCTGATTACCATGCAGAAGCTTTATAACTGCCTGAAGTATGAATGGCCTACAGTAGAGGTGGACAAGGATGTAGCCGCCAAAGCCGTGAAGCCCATCAACAGGATGCTGGAGATATCCCAAAAGCTGGGGCTTTGAGGTTAAATTCAAAATTCAACATTATTTTTTAAAAAAAAGAGGATAGTGGGCTAACCTGATTATTTAAACTGTAAACCCCATAACATGGAAGAGCTTCCTCACCTTATCATTGACTTGGCCTACATTCTGATAGTGGCAGGCGGCGTAACAATTATATTCAAGAAGTTGCGCCAACCGCTGGTATTGGGTTATATTGTGGCCGGATTCCTGGCCGGACCTCACATGCCATATACACCGTCAGTAATGGATTCTGGCAGTATAAGTGAATGGAGTCAGATAGGTGTGATATTCCTGATGTTCACGTTAGGACTGGAGTTCTCCTTCAAGCGTATCATCAAGATGGGACTGCAACCCATCATTGCCGCCCTGCTGGTGATGACGTGTATGATAAGTGTGGGCAGCGAGGTGGGCTGGCTCTTCGGCTGGAGCGATATGGACCGTATGTTCCTGGGCGGTATGCTGGCCATGAGTTCCACTACCATTATCTATAAGGCTTTTGATGACTCGGGGGTAAGATTGCAACCCTTTGCCTCTAAGGTACTCTCTGTCCTTATTCTGGAGGATATATTGGGTATATTGCTGATGGTGATTCTGAGCGCCCTGGCGGTAAGCCGTAAGTTTGAGGGTGTGGAGTTGCTGAACAGCCTGCTACAGTTGGGATTCTTCCTGCTGCTGTGGTTCCTGGTGGGTGTATTCCTTATTCCGCTTATTCTCAGGCGGTATAAGCAGTATATCAATACGGAGACGCTGCTGATTGTGAGTGTGGGCCTGTGTTTCCTGCTGGTGGTAATAGCCTCGGATGTGGGGTACAGCCCTGCCTTCGGTGCTTTTATGATGGGCAGTATATTGGCTGAGACTACCGATAGTGAACGTATCTCCAAGTCCATCAGTTCGCTGAAGGATTTCTTCGGTGCCATCTTCTTCGTGAGTGTGGGCATGCTGGTGGATCCTCATATTATAATGGAGTACTGGTTGCCTATTGTAGCCATAACCCTGGCTGTGATTCTGGGGCAGATGACCCTGGGCAGCCTCAGTTTCATGGTATCGGGAACGAATCTGAAGGACTCCATCCGCTGCGGTTTCTCGCTGGTACAGATAGGTGAGTTTGCCTTTATCATCGCCTCGTTGGGCGAATCGCTGGGTGTGACCAGTAAGTTCATCTATCCTGTGGTAGTGGCTGTAAGTATTATTACTACCTTCTGTACACCTTATATTATTAAGTTCGCGGACCCTTTCTACAAACGTATTGAGAAGTTTATCCCCAAAGCCATCTCGGACAAGAAATCAAGTGAATTGCGCAAGCGCCGTTCCCGTGTTGTCAGAAAGAAGAGCCTGAGCTATGCCTGGCGGACGCTGCTGCGCGGTGTATTCATGTACACCATCATTTATATGACGCTCTGTACCGCCATTATGGGTTCCTGCTACACCAGTCTGCTGCCCTTATGCCGCAGGATAGGAGGTGAAGTGTACGGTAATATGGCCTGTGCCCTACTGACCATACTGCTTATATCCCCCTTTATCCGTCCTGTCATTATCAAGAAGAATCACTCTGACGAGGCCAAGTTCCTGCTTCGCTTCAATAAGTTCCACCGTATGATGGTGCGCACCCTTCTGGCGCTGAAGTTCTGCCTGGGAAACTTCGTTATATACTATATTTTCAGCTTCCTGTCCCCCCTGTGGTGGCTATGGAATATGCTGATCAGCATCATGCTGACGTTGTGGATTGTTTACAGCCGCAGGATTAAACTGATAAGCATCCGCATAGAACGCACCTTCAGGCGTAATATGCGCAGCCGTGAGCAGAGTGCCAGGTTCCCGTCCTACGGCCGTAAGCTGAAGGGCAGAGACCTGCAGATAAGCCGGTTCACCGTTCCGGGCAATACCAAGTGGGGCGGCAAGACGCTGATGCAGCTCAACTTCGGCCACAACGAGCATATCCATATCGCCGCCATTACACGTGGCCTGCAGCGCATCAATATCCCTGGCGGAAACAGCAAGATCTATCCGGGTGATATTATAGAGATTGTATCCGACGAGGAGGGAATCCGTTCCTTCCAGCAGAAGATGACACATGACGTGTATCTTGCCGAGGAGAGCAATGCGCTCAGGAACACCCTTTCCATTATTCAGGTGAGCATTACCGCAATGAGTCCCCTGTGCGGCAAGACGCTGGTGGACATCGACTTCCGCCGCCGCTACAACTGCATGGTTGTGGGCATAGAGGATGAGAAGGGCAACCTGCAGGTTACGCAGGCCCAGCGCAAATTCCAGGCGGGCGAAAGCATCTGGATTGTAGGTGAGGAGGCTGACTTAGCCATGCTGAGGATGGGAATTTAGCCCTCAGCTCTTGTGCCGCCGCCGCATATGTCTTGCTTTTTTATGCCTTTTTTCCGGCTCACACGCATAACCCTGTGGTAATAATTTCAAAGAAAACAAAGAAAACCCTCGATAATCGCTAATCGCTCAACGGGAACAGCAGCCTCTCCCCCCGCCCTCTCCCAGAGAGAGGGAGCTTTTTCTCTTCTTTATTTTTCCTAATCCATTTATCCAATCCGCTATGTCTTTTAGCACCTCTGGCGAGATGGTTTCCTCTATCCCGCGATGTTCGTACGTTAAACCTGTAGTGCAATGCTGAAAGAGATGGTTCAGTTCGGGATATTCCTTGATAAGATTCTTTTTTGATTTTGGGAGTAACTTTTCAATGGCTGTGAGGTTCAGCGAGGAAATCACCTGCTGGTCACGATCACCATTCAATGCAAACACAGGGCAAAGAGTCTTGCTGATGTTTTCTGAAGGGTCGTAATCAAGGAGCCACTTATACCAAGGCACTTTCTGAAATACAGGTTGCTGGCGTATCTTTTCTACCGTCATAGTATCTGTTTTTCCCAAAATTTCCATTAAACGGTTATGCTGCGACACAGCAAATATATCGCCCTTTACACCTGTTCCTGCCATGGAAACAAGGAAGTCTGTTAATCCCTGACCGCTAAGCAGGAAGCCGATAAGTCCGCCCTCGCTATGACCGATAAGCCCCACCTTGGAGAATGCATTCATATTGCGAAGGAATTCAAGTCCGGCTGCAGCATCGTGGGCAAAATCCTCGCTTGTAGCATTCTTTATATCACCCCCCACTGAAGCTCCTGTTGCACGGTCGTCGTAACGCAGGGAGGCAATGCCATGACGAGCCAGATAATCGGCAATGACCAGGAAAAACTTATGGTCGTATATCTCCTCATCACGATTTTCCAGTCCGCTACCCGTAACAAACAGTACAACTGTGGGCTTACGTTTAGATTTGGGGTTATAGCCCACGGGCCAACATATTGTTCCTGCCAGTGTGGCGCTATCTGCTTCGTTTCTGAACGTCACATCCTCTGTCTTATATGGGTATGGAGGTATCGGGTGTTGTGGACGTTTCAATACTATTTCTCCCTTTGTTAGCGTAAGTGGAGCCGTCCAGCCCATCTGATTGTAAGTGCCCTCTATTTTGTCATCATTCAGATGTGCACGGTATGTTATTCCCCAGCGTTTTAATGTAATCACCAGCGAATCATCAGGAAGGAATTCCACTTCACAAGGGATGTCTTTCAGACTCTGGTCGGGGCTGTCCATTGTTACTTTTAACGTACTGTCAGTCTGCTTAAAATGGAACACCAATGTCAAATCATGTTGTGATTGATCGTCAGGAAGTATTCCTGTCCAAGCCCCCAACAATTTACTTGCCGCATCATTTTGCGCAAATCCTGTTATAGCGTAGCATACAAGCATTGCTATGATAAATACTCTTTTCATTTCCCTTTTTTCTTTATCGTTGACGTTATAGCCACCCTCCTAGTTCTCCCCTCCTTGGGAGCGACTGGGGGAGGCTTTTTATTCTCTATACTCTAATATGTCGCCAGGCTGACAGTCCAGCACTTGGCAGATGGCCTCCAATGTGGAGAAGCGGACGGCTTTAGCCTTCCCCGTCTTCAGGATGGAGAGGTTGGCTTGCGTAATGCCAATCTTCTCTGCCAGCTCCTGTGACGACATCTTCCGCTTTGCCATCATCACATCTAAATTCACTACTATGCTCATAATCTATAATGTTTCTTTTCTTAGTTTCAGGTTTCAAGTTTCAGGTTTCAAGTTTCAGGTTTCAAGTTTCAGGTTTCAAGTTTCAGGTTTCAGGTTTCAAGTTTCAAGTTTCAGGTAACTATCATTCTTCACTCTTCACTCTTCATTCTTCATTCTTCACTCAAATAGTCAGCTCCTGTTCCTCCCTTAGTTTGATGCCGATGGAGAAGACCTCGGCTATGATGAAGCCGAATATAGCAAATATAAAATAGCCCGCTTGATCAAGAAGATTCTCCCATACATGGCTTTGTAATATAATAGTGTTTATAACAGCATATGCAGAACAAGTCAGATATCCCCAACCTATCCAGCGAAGATATCGAATATTTTCTTTTATGAATACTTTATTACGATTAATGTTCAGAATAAATTTAATAAAGTATATGGTAGAACGGACAGCAACATAAATACAGATAAGTCCTGTTACTACAATCCCCCCATAAATAAGCAACTGATGGATGGGATTTAATTCTGTAATATATTTGGGTAAAGAAGAGTGGCTGCCTACTGCGTAATCATAAGTGATTAAAAATTCAAACATGAAAATTGTTTGAACTACAAAGATTAGCAGCATCAGTAAACACAGTACATTCAGTCTCTTTTTCATAATGTTATTATTGTTTTTGGTTATTAATTTATCGTTTATCGATATGCAAAAGTATGTAGTTTTTTAAAACCGCCAAAACTTTTTCAATAAAAAATTATCGAAAAACAATAATTTTCTTTCCTCTATACATTATTATATAACTCAACTTTCGCAGATAAAGGGAGATAGAGGGAGTTAGAAGGAGATAAAAGACGATAGTTTTGCCGCAGAATTGTTGCAGACAGAGTATCGTCCTCTATCTTCGCCGCTGAAAGCGGCATAACTTCCTTTATCTTCCTATATCTACTTAACATGCGAAACTTGAATTATATAATAAAAAAAACTGCCCGTTGGGGCAGCCTTTTTTATTCCTGAAGCTTGGCAACTGGCCGAACGCTCATGCCAAGGTAGAGTTCATACGCAGAAGTTATATACGGAAGGTTCATTCGCTGATAGCCCGTATTGAAACGCAGATACGAAGCTTCGTTGCCAGGCTTATTCTTGCCAGATAGTGTGCTTGACCAATAGAGGCCATCGTATCTTACGCTATCGCCCTCGTTCAGGAATGTCTCTGGCGCTTCTGTTCCGTTATA
>JAEEGK010016109.1_pt1 | contig 16480 bp, 13 predicted proteins | sample 8958771 | NCBI WGS metagenome assembly JAEEGK01 (sample SAMN16246547, study PRJNA631951) | gut metagenome | biome: gut microbiome; feature: rumen; material: SC-attached | host: Bos | place: Iran: Karaj | collected 2018-10 | reverse complement strand
GGGCAACTATATCAACAGCATTACGGGACGCGAAATGTTGCTCTGGGATGGCGCTTGCCATGTGCATGAAAAATTCAGTGCCGCCAAGCTCGCCGACCTCAAGCGTGAGCACCCCGATGCCAAGGTGCTGGTTCATCCCGAGTGCCCCAAGCCCGTGCGCATCATGGCCGACAAGGTGGGCTCTACCCAGGCACTGCTGAATTATGCTGTCGATAACGAGAGCCAGGAATTTATCGTGTGCACCGAGAGCGGTATTCTCTTTGAGATGCAGCGCCGTTGCCCTGAGAAGACTTTCATTCCCGCTCCGCCCGAGGATGGCACCTGTGCCTGCAACGAGTGTGAATACATGAAACTGATCACGCTTGAGAAGTTGTATAATTCGCTCAAGTTCATGGCGCCCGCAATTGAGGTGGACGCCGAGATTGCCGAGCGTGCAGTGAAACCCATCCAGCGTATGCTTGACATCTCACGTGACTTGGGCATTATTAAGTAAGCAGTCATGATTGAGTATAAAGTAAGACATATAATAATTACTTGAATAAGAATAGGAACTAGAAACTGAAATGGACTATAATTATAAGGAAATAGAGAAAAAGTGGCAACAGTATTGGCGTGACAATCACACCTACAAATGTGAAATCGATGGAAACCGCCCTAAATTCTATGTGCTTGACATGTTCCCTTATCCTTCGGGAGCGGGTCTGCATGTAGGACATCCGCTGGGATATATTGCCAGCGACATCTATGCACGTTACAAGCGCCTGCGCGGTTTTAACGTGTTGCACCCCATGGGCTATGATGCCTATGGATTGCCCGCCGAGCAGTATGCTATCCAGACAGGTCAGCATCCTGAAATCACCACCAATCAGAATATTGCCCGCTATCGTGAGCAGCTCGATAAAATCGGCTTCTGCTATGACTGGGACCGTGAGGTGAAAACCTGTGACCCTGATTATTACAAGTGGACACAGTGGGCTTTCCTGCAGATGTTCAAGAGCTATTACAACACCGAGCTTGACAAGGCACGTCCCATCGATGAGTTGATAGCACACTTTGAAAAACATGGCACCGACGGTTGCAATGCACATACCAACTGCACCGACGAGTTCACTGCCGATGAGTGGAACGCCATGACCCAGATTGAGAAAAATAATGTGCTCATGAACTATCGCATCGCCTATCTGGGCAACACGATGGTGAACTGGTGTCCCAAGTTGGGTACAGTGCTTGCCAACGATGAGGTGAGCGAGGGTGTTTCCATCCGCGGTGGTTATCCTGTGGAGCAGAAGATGATGAGCCAGTGGTGCCTGCGTGTATCGGCCTATGCCGGTCGTCTCTTGCGTGATTTGGACACCATCGAGTGGACCGAGTCCATCAAGGAGACGCAGCGCAATTGGATTGGCTACAGTGAGGGTGCCGAGATGACTTTCCCCATCGCCGATAGCGACAAGAGCCTGTTGATTTTCACCACACGTGCCGATACCATCTTCGGTGTTACGTTTATGGTACTGGCTCCTGAGAGCATCTATGTGGATGAAGTGGTTACTCCTGATCAGCGTGCTGCTGTTGATGCCTATCTTGACGAGGTAAAGCACAAGACAGAACGCGAGCGCATGATTGAAAAAAAGGTGAGCGGTGTATTCACCGGTAGCTATGCTGTCAATCCTATTACAGGTAAAAATATACCTATATATATAAGTGACTATGTTTTGGCTGGCTACGGCACAGGTGCCATCATGGCTGTTCCTGCCCACGACAGTCGAGACTACGCTTTTGCCAAGCATTTCGACTTGCCTATCATTCCGTTGATTGAGGGTGCCGACGTGAGCGAGGAGAGCTATGATGCCAAAGAGGGTATCGTGTGCAATTCCGAATCCAATAAATTCTCATTGAACGGCCTGACCGTGAAGGAGGCTATTGCCGCCACCAAAAAATTCGTCAGCGAACAGGGTCTGGGCCGCGTAAAGGTGAACTATCGTCTGCGCGATGCCATCTTCTCGCGCCAGCGCTATTGGGGTGAGCCGTTCCCCGTTTATTACAAGGACGGCATGCCCTATATGATTCCCGAAGAGTGCCTGCCTCTGGAGTTGCCCGAGGTGGACCAGTATAAACCCACCGAAGACGGCCAGCCCCCGTTGGGCCACGCCAAGAAGTGGGCTTGGGATACAAAGAGCAATTCGGTTGTGGATGTTGCCAATATCAACCAAAAGACTGTTTTCCCGCTGGAACTCTTCACGATGCCTGGCTTTGCCGGTTCTTCGGCCTACTACCTGCGCTATATGGATCCCCACAACGAACAGGCACTGGTTTCGAAGGAAGCCGATGAATACTGGCAGAACGTGGACCTCTATGTAGGTGGTACGGAGCATGCTACGGGTCACCTGATTTATTCACGCTTCTGGAACAAGTTCCTCTTCGACCTCGGCGTGAGCTGCAAGGAAGAGCCCTTCCAGAAACTGGTGAACCAGGGTATGATTCAGGGACGCTCGAACTTCGTATATCGTGATAATGTAGCTTCAAAGGAAAAGGGACATCCTGTATTCGTAAGCTTTGGCTTAAGCAAGAACTATGAGGACGTGACACCTATCCATGTGGACGTGAATATCGTCAGCAACGATATCCTTGACATCGAGACCTTCAAGCAGTGGCGCCCCGAATACAACGATGCCGAGTTTGTGCTCGAAGACGGAAAGTACATCTGTGGTTGGGCCATCGAGAAGATGTCGAAGTCGATGTTCAATGTGGTGAACCCCGACATGATTGTCGAGAAATACGGTGCCGATACGCTGCGCCTGTATGAAATGTTCCTCGGTCCTGTGGAGCAGTCGAAGCCTTGGGACACCAACGGTATCGACGGCTGCCACCGTTTCCTGAAGAAGTTCTGGAATCTGTTCGACGGAGTTTCAGCCGAACAAAAAGAGGCTACGGCTGAAGAACTGAAATCGCTGCATAAGTTGATAAAGAAGGTTTCGCAGGATATTCCCGCCTTCTCCTACAATACCAGCATTTCGGCATTCATGATTTGCGTGAACGAACTGTCGCAGCTGAAGTGCAAGAACCCCGAGATTCTGAAGCAGCTGGTCATCCTGATTGCTCCGTTTGCCCCGCATATTGCCGAGGAACTCTGGGAGCGACTGGGCCAGCAGGGTTCGGTTTGCGACGCTCAATGGCCCACTTGGAACGAAGAGTATCTGGTGGAAAGCAGCGTCACGCTGGGTGTGGCCTTCAACGGCAAGCGCCGCTTCGAGATGCAGTTTGCCGCCGATGCCGACAACAAGAGCATCGAGGAAGCCGTGCTGCAAAGCGAACTGTCGAAGAAATACACCGACGGAAAACAGATAGTAAAGGTTATCATCGTCCCTAAGCGCATGGTGAACATCGTGCTGAAAGGATGAACAAGAAACTGATAGAATCCGAAGCGAAAGACTACCTGGGCATTACCCTTGCCCTGGTACTCTATTCCTTCGGGTTTACTTTTTTCCTGATGCCCTACGAAATCGTAACGGGCGGTGTGACGGGTATCGGTGCCATAGTCTTTTACGCCACAGGATTCTCAAACTCAACGACCTATCTTATCATCAACGCGATGCTCTTAGTCGTGGGACTGAAAATATTAGGCGTGAAGTTCCTGATGAAGACCATCTATGCCATTCTGATGATGACGCTCATGCTCTGGCTGATGAAAAGCATTGCGCCCGTCGACGAGAACGGCAACCTGGTGAAGATATTGGGTGAAGGGCAGAACTTCATGTCGCTGCTGATAGGCTGTCTGATGACGGGAACGGGACTGGCCGTCACTTTCCTCTCGAACGGCAGCACGGGCGGTACCGACATTATTGCCGCCTCTATCCACAAATACCGCGACATCTCGCTGGGCACTATTCTCATTTTCGTCGACTTCATCATCATCGGCAGCTGTCTGTTCATTCCGCAGTTCGGCACGGTATTGGAGCGAATGACGATGGTGACCTTCGGTTTCTGTACGATGATTATCGAGAACTTCATGCTCGACTACATCATGGACCGCCAGCGCCAGTCGGTACAGTTCATGATTTTCTCAAAGCATTATGAGAAGATTGCCGAGGCCATCAGTCGTGAAACTGATCATACGATGACCATCCTCGACGGCAGCGGCTGGTATTCGGGCAAGAACATAAAGGTAATCGTGCTGCTGGCCAAGAAAAGCGAGAGTGTGATGATTTTCCGCACCATCAAAATGATTGACCCCAATGCCTTCGTTTCGCAGAGTGCCGTCATCGGTGTTTATGGTGAAGGATTTGATAAGATTAAGGTTAGATGATATGAATAAAATCGTATTTGCAACTAACAACAAGCATAAGCTGGAAGAAATAAGGAGCATTCTCGGAGATGACTTCGAGGTGCTCTCGTTGAGTGATATTGGCTGTCATGAGGATATTCCCGAGACGAGCGACACGCTGGAAGGCAACGCCATGCAGAAAGCACAGTATGTTTTCGACAAGTACGGATACGACTGTTTTGCCGACGATACCGGACTAGAGGTGGATGCACTTGGCGGAGAACCGGGCATCTACAGTGCCCGCTATGCAGCACTCGACGGTGATGATTCCATCAGCCACGACTCAGAAGCCAATATGGCAAAACTGCTCCGCAAACTGGAAGGTGTGGAGAATCGCAAAGCCCGCTTCCGTACCGTCATCGCACTCATCACCACCAAAGATAACTCCCCCTCCCTAATAGGGAGGGAAGGGGTGGGTCTCCTTCTCTTTGAAGGCATCGTCAACGGTTCCATCATACATGAGCGTAGGGGAGGAGAGGGCTTCGGCTACGATCCTATCTTCCAGCCTGAAGGCTACGACAAGACCTTTGCCGAACTAGGCAGCGAGATAAAGAACCATATCTCGCACCGCGCCCGTGCCGTGGAGAAACTTGCTCATTACCTTAAAGAAAAATAAAAACCTAAACTTTAGAATACTATTATGAAAAAAGAACTGTCAGTATTGATTCCAACCTACAATTCGAATTGTAGTGACCTGGTATTTTCCGTTCACGGAATGCTGAAACAAATGAACATCCCCTACGAGATAATCGTGGCCGATGACGGATCGACAGATGAAGAAAGCGTGAACAGCAACAGAAGCATTGAAAAGCTGGAGAACGTGAAATATATCATCAGGAAAGAGAATGTTGGACGTGCCTGCATCCGTAATTTCCTGGCACAGCAGGCACAATACAAATGGCTGCTTTTCCTGGATGCCGACGTTACGATAGACCGTTCGCGCTTTATCCAGAAATATCTGGAGCAGAACTTTGACGTGATTCTCGGCGGTATCATCGTGGTGAAGCGCGTGAAAAAACTGGAAAACAACCTGCGCTACATCGTGGAATCGAAATACATGGAAAGCAGTACCACTGCAAAACGCCTGCGGAAACAGGCCAAGGAATTCCACACTGCCAACTTCCTTGTGAGAAAAGACATTATACTGAAAGTTCCGTTCAACGAGAATTTCAAGCATTATGGCTACGAAGACGTGCTCTTCGGAAAGGAACTCAATGCCAACGGCTATCATATCCACCACATCAACAACCCCGTTACGCTGATTGACTTCGAAGAAAATGAGCGCTTCGTGGAAAAGACCGAAGAGTCGCTGCGCACCCTTCATGAATTCAAGAACGAACTGAAAGGCTATTCGGCGCTGCTGAAGTACGCCTGGCTGAAACCTGTGCTGAAACCGCTCTATCATATCATAGGAAAACCCATCAGAAACAATCTGGCAGGCAATAATCCGAAGGTTTCGCTGTTTAATATATACAAGCTGCTGTATTACTGCAATTTGTAAAGACCCACCCCTCTCTATGAGGGAAAAAGACCCACCCCAGCCCTCCCTATGAGGGAGGGAGTTATTACTTAAAAATATAATATTATGAGGAGATTCTTTGGACTAATCTTAGTCTTCATGACCATAATGACAGCACAGGCAGCCACTATCGGACAGTGGAATGCCTATCTGGCTTATCATGACATCACCGACATAGAACCTGCCGGAAAACTGATTTATGTGCTCAGTTCAAAGGACCTTTTCTCGTATAACGTGAACGACAAGAGTGTGTATGCCTACAACAAGATGAACACCCTGTCGGACACGGAAATAGACTTCATTGCGTGGAACAACAACGCCAAGAAACTGATTATCGTCTATTCCAACTTCAATATCGACCTGTTGGACAATAACTTTAATACGGAGAATATTTCCGACTACTATTCGAAGGCAATGACGCTCGACAAGACTGTGAACAACGTCACCATTAGCGGAAACTATGCCTATCTGTCCACGGGGTTCGGTATCATCAAACTGAACATGAAAGATGCCGAGATTACAGAAACATATATTCTGGGAAAAAACACCCAAGACTGTGCCGTGAAAGGAAGCAGTCTGTTTGCAAAGACCAGCGATGGCATCTACGAAGGCAAGACAACCGATAACCTTGTAGACCCCTCAAACTGGAAACTTACCGCCGATGCCTCGGCAGTAAGCTTTGCCGATAATAACGATATCACCACCAGCACCGCCAGCGGCTACACCGAATACATCGTCTACGACCAGACCAACAAATGCTACTGGAGCAACCAGCAGAACGGTTGTCTGCAGGGATGGACAAAGAGCGATAGCGGCGAGCGCACCATCATTGCCAGCGAAATAAATGCCGACGGACCAAAATACAACTATTTCGGATTTATGAAGTTCACGCAGGGCAACCTGTATAGCTGCGGAGGAGGATGGTCGTACACAAACGACCGCTATCGTCCTGGTGCGCCCCAACAGTTTGATGGTACCAACTGGATTGTCTACGAAGACAATATTCAAGAGAAAACCGGTCACCGGTTTATTGACATGGAAACCATCGATGCTAATCCTAACGACCTCAATCAGGTGTTTGTTGGCGGCAGAACAGGACTCTATGAATTCTATAAAGGTAAATTCGTGCAGGAATTTACACCCGAAAACAGTCCGCTTCGCGGGGCTGCCAGCGTAAGCAGTACCAATAAAGACTATAACATGGTGTTTAGCATATTGTTTCAGTCGCCAGGCAACCTGATGGTCTTTAACAGCTATAATGAAGCAAACAGCATACTAAACCTTAATATTTCGAATAATTACGAATGGACCAAATACGACATTCCTGAGTTCATGATTGATAACGGAAAGTATTCGCTGTTATGGATGAGAAGTGGTTTCATCGACAGTCGTTCGATGATATGGTTCACCAATCACCATTGGGGAATGCCCGCACTCTGCAGCTATGAGCCTTCAAGTAAAAAGGCAAAAGTATATTCCACTTTAATCAACGAAGACGGAACAACTATCAATCCGAATGGAGCCATTTGCACGGTGGAAGACAAAACCCAGAACATTTGGTTAGCTACTGACAGAGGACCGCTCTATCTGAGCGCAAGTACCATCAGTAACGGCGGCGAAACATTCACACAATATAAGGTTCCCAGAAACGATGGTACCAATCTGGCCGACTATCTGCTGGCGGGAATAGATATCACAAGTATTGCCGTGGATGCCGCCAACCGCAAATGGTTTGGTACAAATGGTAATGGAATTTATCTTATTTCAGCCGACAACAACACCCAAGAACAGCATTTCCTGGCTGAAAACAGCGGTTTGCTTTCCGACAATATAGAATCCATTGCCATCAACGAAGCAACGGGAGAAGTTTTTATCGGCACTACAAAAGGACTCTGTTCGTATATGAGTGACGCCACGGTCACCAACGAAGAAATGAACAAAGATAATGTATGGGCCTATCCTAATCCCGTGAAACCCGATTATAACGGACTTATTACCATCACTGGTCTCAGCTACAATGCTGATGTAAAAATATGTACTTCGAATGGTGTATTGGTAAACGAAGGCCGCAGCACAGGCGGCAGCTACACTTGGAATGGCTGCGACAAGGACGGAAAGCGAGTGGCCAGCGGCGTCTATATGGTTCAGACAGCTAAGAGCGACGGATCTAAAGGAACAGTATGCAAGATAGCCATCGTCAGATAATAGCCATAGGTGCCGTCCTGCTGTTCACGCTTCTGCAGTTCATTGTGTTAGCCGTATTCGGCTATACACCCTATCCAGACAGCGAAGGATATATCTATCTTGCCAACGAATGTCTGCAAAAGGGCGACATCTATCCCATTGTCTCAGAACTTAACAATTATCCTTTTCTTTGGAATATAGGCACCGTAAATACCGTATATGCTTCACTAAAAATATTCCATTCCATCACGCCTCTGCTCATAATTTACTGCATCATGAAAGGAGTAACGGCATGGCTGTTTTATAAGCTTACGATTAGTATTACAAACAAAAGAACTGCATTCATTGCACTCTTAATATATCTTATATATCCCGCCAACTATGGTGAAGCAACATCAGTTTTGAGCGAACTGCCCTTCACTTTTTTCACCATGCTCGGATTGTGGTTGTGTGTCAGCAGAAAACTATATATAATAGGTGGAATGGCTTTGGCTTTGGCCAATTGGTACCGTCCGATGGGTATCGTTATTCTAATAGCATTGCTTATCTACCTATTCGTTAACAAACGGAAAACTATCCGTCCTATAATAGGTTATGTTGCCGTTATTCTAATTATTGGCAGTTTAAATTATCTGCGAACAGGACTTTTTCTTTATCAGGCCAAGACAGGATGGATGGCTTTGGCCGATTATTCCACTCAGCAATCAGCAGAATCCATGCAAATCCGCGATAATACAAAACTGAATATCGCACAGAAAGACGCAGCCTGGCGGACGCTTTTCATCGATTGGTTGAAAGACCATCCAAAGGAATACTTCTCTCAAATGCCGCGAAAACTTGCCGATACTTATATTTCGGATAACGTTAATATGTGCACTTTCATTTCGCAGAAATCACAAAAGGAATATATGTACGAAGAGGTAAGCTTAAATACACTTATCAATCGTTTTCCAGCATTCTCTGCTGTCCAATGGCTCACTCTATGGAATCTGCTTTTCTATTATCTGCTGCTCATTACGGCATTACTTAGCTTACGTTTTTTCCGTAATAAAAGCAGTTTACTGCCATTGTCGATTATTATCCTTCAAACGCTCTTGCTGCTCTTTATGGGGCATGGAGAGTCAAGATTCCATACACCCATCATGCCTTTCGTCATTACCCTCAGCGCCCTATTCATTGCCAATAAATATAAGCACACTATGAATGAATAAGGAAACAAGCACTATAATAAAAGGTATAGCCATATTGATGATGCTTTTCTATCATTTGTTTGGCAGAGACGATTTGGGCGATTTGTGTACACCTTTATTATATATAGGCAACACACCGTTAGTGAAATACCTCTCTAATGCCTGCTATCCCGTTTCTTTCTTTATGATTCTGAGCGGCTACGGACTTACCTACTGCTATAAGGAGAATCAACTCAACCCTAGTATTCAAGGAAAAAGAATACTCAAACTCTACGTTCATTATTGGTTAGTGCTGCTCATTTTTGTTACCATAGGCCATTATATTAAGCCAGACATTTATCCCAACAACCTTATTCATATACTTATAAACATCGTCGGAATCAACTGTACTTACAACGGAGAAATATGGTTTCTACTGCCTTATGCCATCATAAGTATGCTGTCCTGGTGGATTATAGACTATATTTATAACTTGAACGACAAACGGAAAATATTCATCACACTAATAGTCTATTCGATTATTTTCCTAATTGCAAGATATATCGGCTATCATCTACCTGAAAATGAATTATTAGCCACACTGCTCATACAACTTGTCTACATCGTACAGCTAACTTTCTATTTTTCGCTCGGCATATTGCTTTTCCGACTGTTAGAAAACGAACCAACTGCTCTTAAAACCATTAAACCAACAATATACTTTATTATTATCATCGCTTTATTCATCATAAAAAGCATGATAAAAGTAACAATTGCAGACGGACTGTATGCATTCATCATTATTTTCTGCATAAGTCATCTGCAATTGCATAGATTTTTCCACAATGCATTATATAAGTTAGGACAATACTCGATGCCCATGTGGATGACACATACATTCTTTGCGGTCTATCTCTTTCAGGACTTCATCTACGGATTCAAGTATCCCTTGCTTATTTGGCTGGTTTTAATAGCGCTTAGCTATTTAGTATCCATTCCCATTCTAAAGATAGGTAACCGCATCAATACCCTTATTTTCAAATAGATAACTATTTACTCCCCTCCCTCTAGGGAGGGGCAGGGGGTGGGTCTTTTATTCTTCAGCTCATCTCCAACATCCTTTCGATAGGCTTCACAGCCTCTTTACGGATGTCTTCCGGGACTTCCACTACGGGCCATTCATATTTCAAAGCATTGTAAATCTTTAGCAATGAGTTCATTTTCATATAGTTGCACTCGTTACAACTGCAACCAACGCCACCCTCGCTGATTTCTGGAGGAACGGGATAGAACGTCTTATCCTTGCACTGGCGCTCTATTTCGTGCAGGATTCCGGCCTCTGTGGCAATGATGAATTCCTTCTTGTCGCTCTCTATACAATGTTTCAGTATAACAGCCGTTGAGCCCACTACATCGGCAATTGCCAATACCGGACCTTTACATTCGGGATGAGCCAGCACGATGGCTTCGGGATGTTCCTTCTTCAGTTTCACTATTTCATCAACCGAGAAACGCTCGTGAACATGACAGCCACCGTTCCAAAGCAGCATATCGCGACCAGTCACACTATTGATATAACTGCCCAAGTTGTAGTCAGGACCGAAGATTATCTTCTCGTCCTCGGGCAGCTGATCTACAATCTTCTTGGCATTTCCTGACGTAACCACAATATCCGTATAGGCTTTCACGGCAGCCGTGGTGTTCACATAACTGATAACCGTATAGCCAGGATGCTCTTCTTTATACTGACGAAGGTCTTCAGCCTTGCATGAATCGGCCAGCGAACAACCTGCATTCAAGTCGGGACACAATACAAGTTTCTCGGGCGAGAGAATCTTGCAGGTCTCAGCCATGAAGTGAACACCGGCCATCACGATAATCTTTGCCTCGGTGTCGGCAGCCTTACGGGCCAGAGCCAGCGAGTCGCCAATGAAGTCGGCCACCTCTTGTATCTCACCTTTTGTATAGTAGTGAGCCAAGATTACAGCATCTTTCTCTTTTGCCAACCGGCGAATCTCAGCCTTCAGGTCGAGTTTATCATCAACGGGTTCATCGATGAATCCCTTGTTTTTCCACTCTTTCTTTATCTTTTTCATATTTATCTTTTTCATATTTATCTTTTTTTTATTTTTAATTTTTATAAGAGAATAGATAGGATGATAGAATGTGGAAAAGTTGATAACTGACAGACAAAATATTTGGATATTCCGAATTCAACATCTTGTTCACAGGTTTTCAACAGTTCCTTTCAGTCATTCCTCATTCATCTTTAGCATGTTAGTGGAGTTATCCACAATTATCGTTTTCGGTGCAAAGTTACAAAGTTTATATCTTTTTTCCTACTAAAACGGTGGAAAACTTAATGAAAATTTTGTGTTAAACAGGGTATTTTTCACACTTTTCGGGTAAAGGATTTCGTGCGGTTCATAATTCGCGGGTTTTCAACATCGCATTAAACGAGTTATCCACATAGTTATCAACAGTCTTTTTTACCCATTGAACCGAAAAGTGCTAAAGGGTTGCACTAAGAGTGCAGCCTATTTGCACCATTTGGTGCAACCTATCCGCACTTTTAGTGCAAAAGGGCTGCACTTTTTCATTTATTTGGTAAGGAAAGTCTATATTGCCGTTAAATCGGCTATATCTTTTCTTTAGAAAAGATGGGACAGAAAATTAAACAAATAAAAAAGACTGTTTTTGTTTTGTTATTTACTTTGTTTATACTATCTTTTCATAAGAAAAGGCTGCACTCGGAAATATATATAAAAGAAAAAAAAGTCTTTTTTTCTTTTGATATTTCTCTCGTTTGCACTATCTTTGTAGCATAATTATAAGACGTATGGCAAAGAATGTTCGATGGCAAGATGAATATTGGCTTCTGTTGATGCAGCTTTATCTGAAAAAGCCAGAAGGAGTGAAACCGCTCTATTCTCGTGGTCTCGTGGATTTGAGTCTGGAATTGCATATTCCGCCTCAGTTCCTTTATAAGCAGATGTTCAAGCTGCGCAGTCTTGACACCCCACGAATGGAAAAGCTTTGGGAGCGTTATGGCAATAATCCCAACCGACTTGCAAAGGGTGTGAAAAAACTTAGGCAGATGAAGGGAATGGGTAATGCTGACGAATTCTACGATGGAGTGGAGACCAATGAAAGCTTTGAACTGGATTTCAAGCCGCTGAAAGAAGACGCCCGTCTGACGCCCGTAAAACTTATCATCATCCTGGATTTATATTTCCGCCTTACGCCGAAAACAATGGTGAAGGAAACTCCAGAGATACAAAGTCTGGCAAAAATGCTGAAGATACCCGAGGAACTGGTGGTGGAAGTAATGGAAGCATACCAAATATGCGACCCTTGCCTGAAGTGGATGGAAGTGCTAGATTCTCCGCTTATAGACCCTTGTCATGAAATATGGCAGCGCTATGGCAATGAGAATCCTGAGAAGCTGGCCACCTTTGCCTTGCAGTTGAAGGAGTATTATAAGTAATAAGGTGTATTAAAATTATAATAAATTGGCACAGAAATTAGTTCAGCAACAAGAGCAGAAGCAGGTTCAACGCCAGATGCTTACGCAGCAGCAGATGATGGTGGTGCGTATGCTTGAAATGCCTTTGGCTGAATTTGAGAATGCTGTGCAGACGGAAATAGACGACAATCCGGCTTTGGAGGTTTCTCCGGATGAAATGCCGAACGAAGCTAGTGAGGTAGATGATACTATAGTATCTACCCCAGAAGAAGAGGAACGACAAAGCGAATTGGATGCCGCCTTGGAAAACATGACACGCGACGACGAGATGCCTGAGGCTTCGGTTGGTATAAACAACAAAGATAACGCTGATTATGAAGAGATAACCTACGGCAATCAGATTTCTTTCTATGATACGCTGCGAGAGCAGATGAGTGAGATAGAACTGACCGACCAGCAGCGGGCGGTGATGGAATATCTGATTGGTTCACTCGACAATGATGGTCTGTTGCATAAGTCGGTCGACTCTATTTGCGATGAATTGTCGGTTTTTCATAATGTATATACCGATGAAGAAGAGGTAAACGAGGTGCTCGATATGCTGCAGGGGTTCGATCCCGCTGGCATTGGTGCCCGTAATCTGCGCGAGTGTCTGCTGTTGCAGATAGAGCGAAAAACGGCCAATCCTGTCAGGATGCTGGTGCGAAACGTTATTAGCGACTGTTTCAATGATTTGATGAATAACCAGTGGGAAAAGATAGTTCAGCAGTTATCTATCTCTCCGGATATGGTGGAACAGGTGAAGGAAGAACTGTCTAAGTTGAATCCGAAGCCTGGTGCTTCGCTTGGCGAAACCGAGGGGCGCAGCCTGCAGCAAATAATGCCCGACTTTATTGTTGACACAGCCGATGACGGCACGGTTACTTTCACTATCAATCGCGGCAGGGTGCCCGACCTTTATGTGTCGCCATCGTTTGCCGATATGTATTCCGAGTTCCAGAACAATAAGGATAATCTGAACCGTCAGCAGAAAGAAGCGTTTCTGTTTGCTAAAGAAAAAGTGAACCGTGCTCGCAATTATATTGATGCTATCAAGCAGCGCCGACATACACTCTACGTCACTATGAAGACCATCATCGAGTTGCAGTTGAGGTTTTTCCAGAACGGCGACGAAGGCGATATTAAGCCGATGGTGTTGAAAGATGTGGCCGACCGTACCGGACTTGATATTTCAACGGTTTCGCGCGTTTGTAATGCTAAATATTGCCAAACCCGCTGGGGCATCTACCGGTTGCGCTATTTCTTTAACGAGGGACTTCGAACCGACAAGGGCGAGACGCTCTCAACGATGAAGGTGAAGCAGTTTTTGAGAGAACTTGTTGACAATGAAGACAAGCAGCATCCGCTGAACGATGATACTTTGTCGGCTGAACTGAAGAAAAAAGGATTTCCCGTGGCTCGCCGCACGGTGGCCAAATATCGTGAAAGTCTGGGTATTCCCATTGCCAAACTAAGAAAAAGATAAGGAAATACGTCGTTGTTATGATAAATTAAGATGAGAGAAAGAGACATCATATTTGCGGCAAAGGTTATCAGCGCGATATTCAATCCGTTCTATCTTCCGGTGGTCGGACTGATATTGCTGTTCATTTTCAGTTATCTGAAGATGTTGCCGTGGAACTATAAACTGACGGTTATCACGCTGGTTTATCTGTTCACGGTGCTGCTCCCCACCTTTCTTATCTATGCCTACAGGCGCTATCAGGGATGGACACTCATTGAACTGGGCGTGAAGGAGCGGCGCATGGTGCCTTATGTCATCAGTATAGTCTGCTACGGTCTTTGCTATTACGTGATGGAAGTTTTCCACATTCCTCATTTCATGGGGAGCATTGTGGTGGCGGCGCTGGTGGTGCAGGTGGTTTGCGGCATTATCAACCAATGGTGGAAAATCAGCACTCATTCGGCAGCCATTGGCGGTGTGATGGGCGCTTTGTGGGCTTTTGCCCTGGTTTTTCAGTTTAATCCTGTGTGGTGGTTTTGTCTGATTATGGTCATTGCCGGACTGATGGGCACTTCGCGCATGATTCTTCGTCAGCACACCCTTCAGCAGGTGATTGTTGGTTTCTTTGTGGGTGCCATCTGCGCTCACTTCAGTATTGTGATGATTTAAAATAAATGGAAAAAGAAATAAATATGGAAAACGAAAAATCATCTCCCTCCCTAAACAGGGAGGGTAGGGGTGGGTCTCCCTTAATTAGCATTATCATGGGCAGCACAAGTGATTTGCCTGTGATGGAAAAGGCCATGAAATTCCTCGATGAAATGGAGGTTCCTTTCGAAGTGAACGCTCTTTCGGCTCATCGCACGCCCGAGGCTGTTGAAAAGTTTGCCAAAGGTGCTGCTGCTCGTGGTATCAAGGTGATTATTGCCGGAGCAGGCATGGCTGCCGCATTACCCGGTGTGATAGCTGCTTCGACTACGCTTCCCGTCATTGGCGTACCTATCAAGGGCAGTGTTCTCGACGGAATGGATGCGCTTTATAGCATTCTGCAGATGCCTCCCGGCATTCCTGTGGCAACGGTGGCCATCAACGGCGCCATGAATGCCGCCATCCTGGCCTGTCAGATGATGTCTTTAGCCGATGAGGCTCTCGCCCAGAAAATGGCCGCCTATAAATCGGGCTTAGGTAAGAAAATAGAAAAAGCCAACACCGATCTCTCGCAATTGGAATATAAATACAAGGTTTGATGAATGGAACACAGAATTCACAAAACACTCAAAAAATTATTTCTCATAAAGGATATACTTAGAATTCACAAAATAGCGGCTTGGAATTATGGATTATATATATAAGGAAGAATGTTCAAAAATTATTGGAGCTGCTATTGAAGTTCAACGTGTACTTAATACAGGATATCAGGAATCTGTATATCAAGAAGCGTTGGCTATAGAATTCTCTTTACGTAATATTCCCTTTGAGCGTGAAATGAAATTACCAATAATATATAAAGGTCATGTATTAGATAAATATTATGTGGCAGATTTTGTTTGTTATGATCATATCATTGTGGAGTTGAAAGCTTTGGAGAAGTTAACTATGGAGCATCAATATCAAGTTTTGAATTATTTGAATATTACGCAAAAAAAATTAGGTTTGTTAATTAATTTTGGAGAAAGTCCTCTGAAATTTAAACGACTGATTATGTAATTTATTTAGAGAACACTGAATTCACAAAATTCACGTATTTTTTTGTAAATTCAGTGAATTTCGATATGACCCTTTAAAGCAATATATTTGTGAATTCTGTGTTCATAAAAAAAACTGATAATGGAAAGAAGAAAGACAACAACCACGAAAGTGGGAGAGCTGCTTATCGGCAGTGACTATTCTATAAGGATTCAGTCGATGGCCACCACCAATACTAACGATACTGATGCATCGGTAGCGCAGGCCAAACGCATCATCGATGCAGGCGGAGAACTGGTACGCTTCACCACTCAGGGCACCCGTGAAGCTAAGAATATGAAGAATATCTCAGCCCGGCTGAAGGCTGAAGGCTATCCACAGCCATTGGTGGCCGATGTACATTTCACGGCTCATACGGCTGATGTGGCTGCTCTTTACTGTGAGAAAGTTCGTATCAATCCGGGTAATTATGTGGATCCGGGCCGTGTGTTCAAGCATCTGGAATATACCGATGAGGAATATGCCGCAGAACTGCAGAAGATAGAACGCAAATTTGTTCCTTTCCTGAACATTTGTAAAGAGCATCATACGGCCATCCGTATTGGCGTGAACCACGGTTCGTTGAGCGACCGCA
>JAEEGK010016107.1_pt1 | contig 16481 bp, 7 predicted proteins | sample 8958771 | NCBI WGS metagenome assembly JAEEGK01 (sample SAMN16246547, study PRJNA631951) | gut metagenome | biome: gut microbiome; feature: rumen; material: SC-attached | host: Bos | place: Iran: Karaj | collected 2018-10 | reverse complement strand
TATGATTCGGTTCCCCAAGTGAACGTAAGTCCACTGTTCGCAATCGCCTGGCCGGCATAGTATCCGTGACCGGAGTATGCCACCCAATCATTGTTCTCGTACACCCAGAACTTAATCTCGGGTGCGGACGCAGGAGCAGATTCCGCGTCCGAGGCATCCGTGAACAATACAGCCGATAAAAGACATACCATCACAATTGCCGCTGCCACAATCTGCTTTTTCAATATTCCTTTATTGTTCCGTTCAATCACTGATTTCCGATCAAACATGCACTCTCCTCCTCAACAAACATATTATTGCAATAATTGCCAAAACCGCAACTAAACCCACAACTGCGAAAAGAAGAACAGGGAATCCCTCTTTGTCCGCTACGGGTGCATCTCCGACTACATAATAGGAAAGATGGTCGGTAGTGAACGTAACCGACCCATCCGAGAATACCGCATCCTCAATCAGATGCATCGTTCCGGCATCATCCAGATACCATAGTGCCAGACTGGTTCCCGTAATAGATATCGGAAGAGTGATCTTGGCGGTCCCCCCGAGTTCGTGTATGTATTCTCCCGCAGATTCAAGGGATATACCGAAGATCACAGCCCCTTCAGGTACCTTCTCGCGCTGTTTTTCTTCGATATCCTTGGCCTCGACCGTTTTCAGACTCACTGATACCGATGCTCCCCTGGCACCTAATGCCTTCAAAACATCGTTACTCAGTTCCATCTTTCCCTGAGGCAGAATAAGCTCTACCGGATTCACATCGTCCGCAAGGGCCTGTATATCGGTTTCACTGACGGTCGCAATGTCTCCGACCACATTGTCCGTAAGATCGATGACGGTTGCTTTGATCACGTCGTATGTGAACGTCAGTACGTTCCTGGATTCATCGGGAGATATGGCGAGCCTCTCGGTGGAAACACCGCGGTAAGAATATCCTGCGATATTTCTGTCTTCGAATTCTCCGATATTCAACTCGGTACCTGCGGAAGCTTTTCCGACTACAGCAGATTTGATCTCGTTTCCGGAAAGATCCACGAATCTGATTGTATAGCTGTATTCGTCCTTGTCGATGAGTAGGAACTCCTCTCCGTCGAGATACAGATTGCCCCCCTTGATTCCGTCGATGTTCATTATCCCGTATTCATCGGAATACCACAGCAGATCGTTCTTCCATACGGCCGATGTGAGCGGAACATCAGAGAAATAGAACAGACGGTATTGTTCCGCGAGGGATTCGTCATATTCCAACTGTGTCGAGGCATAGAACGGATTCATCATGTACAGATAGTAGTCGTCTGTAATTCCCAACTCGATGAGCGCATCAGCAATGGTTCCGTCGTACGTTATGCAACGGACCTTGTTGCCCTCGCGGAGGATTATGAACTGACTGTGGATTTCTTTTCCCAGAACGCATACGTTCCCCGCATCGTTGTAGAAGTAAATCCGCCCGTCATCGGTGAAACGGACAGCCTGCGAATTGTACTGTGAGGGGACCTGTACAAAGAGGTTGCGGTATTTCGGCAACTCCTGTCCGGGAGAGTCGTAGAATATCATAATCGACATGGTCGGATCGTACGGGATGAACATCACTTCAACGGTGTCGCTGCCAGGAGGGTTGTTGAGTACGATACCGCCGTGCGTGAAACGGCCGTGGTTGTAACTGTAGACATTGGTTAGATTTCTTCCGTCTTCGTCATCCACATCGAACACGAAGAAGGTGGTTTCGCCGTTCACATATCCCCGGCCGTTGTACACGATGAAATTGGACAGGGCACCGGAGCCCAATTGGTAATATCTGTAATCTTCCGAAAATACGCCTTTGTTGATGGATGCTGCGATCACACCTCCGCCGGTTGCCCCGCTGTTGTCTCCGAATAGGCCTTCGGAATAAACTGTAATGTATATTGTACCGTTGTAGCAAGTTACCCACCCGTCATCTAACATGAAATGCTTGAAATCTGTAAGAATCAATTCATGAAAATCTGACGTGTCTTCCGTATTTACGGACTGGAGCGCCACTTCCCCATCTTTGGTTATACCGACCCAATAAAGATACCCGTCGTAAATCTGAATGCCCCCGCTCACACCCCAACTGGTATAAGTGAGGTACCTTTCCTTTAAATGCCATAATTGTTCGCTCAAATCTGAACTGTATTTGTATATCCCTCCTGCCCCTGATGCCAGATATATGCCCGAATCGTCGCTCAGAACCTTTGTAATACTGACGGGCGAGTCCTTTAGATAATTTAAATCCAAATCGTAGATTTTTTTAGCCGTGCTGTCGAATATCATTCCGTTAGCGTATCCGATGAAATGATAGAATGATCCTGACTCCACCGAAGGGACGGTTTTTAGCAGACGGCCAGTATCCAAATCATACATGTATAGCATATCGCCTGCCCGGGTGTATAAACGACCGTCTACCACCAAGGGAGTACCAGTCCCCCCGGTCCACATTGATCCGGTGGTGTCCTGTTCAAATGAGGTCATCCACTGTAACGCTAGCGGGTCTGAATCGATTGGAAAATCGACATTGTTTATCTGACGAAGGAAGTAGGATGGATTGTAGTATTTCTCAGAAAGACCCAGTTTCGTATCATCGGTTACACCTGTGAATGAATAATTCTCCGTGATTATTTCTCTAGAACCATGATTGTCTGATACGTACCAATGGTCGAAGGTATATCCTTCATTAGGTATCCATTCCAAGACTATTTCGTCTTCCGGTGTTACTCTGTATCCGCTGTTGACCGCGACACCGTTGACTTTAACAATGAAATGCGAGTAACCATCAAATACCAAGCGTGGATTCGCGTCTGCCCATGATGCATACAGTGTGATGTTTGCAGTGATCGGTGTTCCCGGTTCCAGTATCTGACCGTTTTCTGTCGTCCATCCTAAGAATTCGCTGCGGTTCTTCTCAGGGACAGGTGATATCTCTCTGGGTATTGTACGCCCCATACCCACAGATACGGAATCACAAGCCGTTCCGCCGCGGGAATCGAATGAAACAATGACATAGTCGGATACGACACGCTCATTGACGGTTATTACCGCTCCGTCAACATCCCCTTCGACCAGGAGTTTGATTACATAAGGCGACTCCGAATCCATTAACGATATACTGCCCTTGTCTATTCCACAGATGATATCGTGAGCCGTCCATGACCCACCCACGGTAAATGAAACGATGAATCCGTCCCCATCCTCACAACAGTCTAAAACTGAAAAATCGCCCAACGGCGAATACAGGTAAACCGTCTTTGAAGAAATCTCTATTTTTTCATCAACCATCAGCGGCCTATCTTTGGTGGCCACAAAGAATCCCCCGAAACTGCCTCCCTCACAACCTAATAATTGATCAAAACTTATCTTGGATGCATCGATGCCCAAAGGCAAATAGAAGGTGACGTCGTAAGGGTGGACCAAGACCCATTGGCCGTTGATAAAACCTTCTAAAGTCGGAGATCTGAACAGACTGCTGGGATAAGTTTCGGGATTTCCCGCTAAATATACCTCTCCCATACTGTATCCGAAGGGAACGTCACCAGTTTCTGTCAAACCGGACGGTATGAAAATACTGCCCCCCTTGTGAACCATCAAACTCAAAGAACCGACATGCGTAAGATTGGAGTCGGCGGGAATGGTGATGTAGACTCCATCATCAACAGTATTGGAGAAAACATAGTCTCCGACATACTCAAGAGAACTGGGTAAAGAAATCGACGTCAAACCGGTCATCGAAAATGCACCGTTTCCGATGCGCTTCAGACCTTCTTTGAACTCAACCGTATGGAGCTTGGAACAGCCCATGAACGCATGATCGCCGATTTCGACAACGGATGAAGGTATGGAGACGAATTCCAGATATGTAGCCTGACAGGCTTTGGGCGCCACATGCGTCACATTTTCAGCAATGTTGAGATGGGACTGATTGTAGGGTATTTTGATTAACGTGAATCCGGTTTCATCATACATCGCTCCGTCGAAGACACGATAGAGACCGTTGGGAAACTCGAATTTCGGCAGTTTCTTGCTCATTACATCGTCGTATATCCCTTGCAAGTCCTCAGGCATGACATACGTGTAATCCAACGGCTCATCCAGTTGCATACTGTTCTCAACACCAGAAATGTCAACCATGAATGAGCATGCAGTAGGCGTTCCGTCAAGTATCAATGAAAGCTTGAGAAAAGAAATCGTACCGTCCAGATCGTTTTCGAACAATCTTTTCATTTCAATCACTGATGAATCGGTAAATGCACGGCTGCTCCAAGAAAGAACATCTTCCGCTGTACAATCGAGTACGATCTGTGAATGATCAAGACTTGTACAGTTTCCAAATGCATGATACTCGATATTTTTCAATCCGCTGGGAAATTGAACGGTGGCCAGATTAACGCACCCGCTGAAACAATCCTGTGGTATCCTTTCCCTATCACCTTCGAATATGACTTCTTCCAGCTGTTCGCACCCCATAAAAGTAGCTCTTCCCAAGACAACTGTCTCTGGAATTGTAATTGCGTTCAGGGCAGAACCCGCGAATATTCCTTCAGAGCCGTTTACCCCCGCCGCATCATCGAAAATGCAATTGTCCCCGATAGAGATTGATTCTAATTCTTTGCAATTGGAGAATGCTTTTGTTTTTACGATGCACCCATCGCCCAGAATAAGCGTTGATATCTTTATGCCCGCAAATGCCCCGCGACCTATCTCGCAGCCTGCTGGAATTGAAAGTACAGGGTCGTCCAGATCTCCGTGAATGGCTAATGCATATTCCCCGACATACTCCAATTCGGGAGATAGAAACAATTCCACTGGTGCTTCACAACTTGTGAACGCTCTGTCTCCAATTCTCTTTACCTTCGACAAATCCAAAACCAATGGTTCGTTAGATTGAAAAACAGAATCGAATGCCCGACTGCCGATTTGCTCTAAACCGTTGAAATCAAATGTTGTAAGGGAATTGCTGCCATAGAACGCTACTCTCCCTATTTCCTTGATTATACCCGCAGTTGTTACTGTAACCAAATGTTCACAGTGATTGAAACATCCTGCGGGTATTGTTGAGACTCCGGATCCGATGGTTGCAGTACTTAATGATTTACAAAGGGCGAATGTATTCTCCCCTAACTCTGTTACACTGTCCGGAATAATTATTGAAGTCAATCCAGAGGCTTTGAATGCTTCATACCCAAAACTCTCAACCATGCCGTTTATCTCTATATTTTCCACACCGGATTGATAAAAACAACGGAATGGTATATTGGCATCAGAATTCCAATATACTTCTTCAAGATTTTCGGCATAGTAGAACGCATAATCCCCTATGGCCTCTGTGACATCTGGGATTGTAATCGTATTCAAACTTGAATATGCAAATGCCCAATTTCCTATAGAGGTAACACCTTTTTCAAACGTAACGGATGTGACTCCACCTTTGGTGTAGAAACAAAAAGCATAACCGATGGGTGATCTGAAGACATCGAACTCACTGAAAGCATAATCCTGAACTTTGACGCAACCCTTGAACACGATTGAGTAATGAACAGGCTCGGCCAATGTACCGGGCGCCATTTCAGGATATGCTGGCGGATTCTGAGTTTGTAAATTGCTGGTTAATCCTATGTGGAACATGTATTGTTTCGTTGAATAATCCAACAACCTAAATTTCTGAAAACACAATCCGACAGAAACTACCTTGCAGTCTTCATCATTGTACTTGATGTACTCTGGAACTGTAACAACATCCCCTTCGGTAACGTTCCCGATACCAACCAATTGTGCGACATAATCTCCATTTGAATCGGTGTTTACCCAATAACTCAACCCATCTGCCGTTTCATAAAAAGATACCGTGCTGTCAGGGGAGTTATACTGAAACACATATTGATTATAATCTTCAGGTAATGGCCTATCAAAAGGATCTGGAACATCATCCTGTGCATTCGTCTCATCAGAAAAATATGTACACGCTATACAAACAACAGCAAAAACGCTTACTAATGAAATTAATGCGACCGCCTTCAATACACCACCACCGTAGCTCCAGATTATCTTTTAACTTCAACGTCATGGAAGTTAAGGGATTCTCTTCAACTCATTCGATAGTGCTTTGTCGACGTTGGCTAATATAATACATGTTACATATTGGCTAACACTTACTTAAATTGTCAGGCAAACTCTACAGGAACGTCAGATATGACCGCGTGACAGATTAAAATATACACAAGATGAAATGGAGGGGTTGCCCCCTCTGTTGAAGTTTATGCCTTTCTGCGGTAGTAGTTGAATCCGATCAGCATCGACAGGGCGATTCCGACCACCATCAGGAGACCGAGGTACAGCATGAACGTAGCACCCGAATCCTCCGAAGCGGACTCCGCAACAACCACGTAGGTGGAGTTGTGGGTGGTCTCGAAGGTTACGCTGTCGGAGGTGTGGGATATGACCCTCATCTTCTCCAGCGCGGATCCGTTCTGCCAGTACACCGCGGGGACCTTGTCCTTCTCCGGGGTGTAAGGCAGGGTCACCTGCATCTTCCCAGTGATAGACTGGTTGTCGGCCTTGGTGACGGTGACCTCGTACGCACGGGCGGTACCGTCGACCTCCGCGGTGTTGGCTTTCTCCTCCACCTTGGCGATGACGGTCGTTCCCGTTCCGAGTGCGGAAGTGTCCTGGATCACCACGGATACATTGTCGTCCATGATGACCGTGACGGTCTTCGTCTCTTCGGGAAGGATGAACGCACCGGTATCCTTATCCAGAACGACCTCTGCCTTTCCAGATTCGTCCACCGTGGCGTTCATGGCCCATATGGCGCTGATGGTCATGTCACCGGCGGGAACGGTCTCCGGTATCTCCCGGTCCCACTTGACGAAGGTGAATCCTTCCTTGGTGGGATCTGCGGGAGCGGTCACCGCGGTGCCGTACCCCTGGGTTATCTTCGCCACTTCGGAACCTCCGAGGGTATCGAACGTTATTGTGTAGGTGTTGATCCCCCACTGGGCCACGAGCGTCCTGTCGCCTGCGGGCATGACTGAAGGCAGCGAGGGTTCCCATCCGAGGAAGGTATAACCTTCCCTGACAGGATTCTCGGGAGCATTCATTTCCGTTCCCACGGTCTGCGTGATACTGGTGACCACACTGCCTCCGTTGGAATCGAAGGTAATCGTGGTCTGTGCGAACACGAACTTCGCGGCGTACTGTGCATCAGCGTTCACGGTGATAGGATAGTTCTCCTGTCCGGAGACCTTCTCGCCGTTGAGATACCAGCCGTCGAAGAGATAGCCCTCGTTACGTACCGCTCCGAGAGTCGTTTGGGTACCCTTGATGTATTCGTCTGCACCCGAGACGGTTCCTCCGGCAGCGGGATCGGCGGTGACACTTACAGTGTAAAGGGTAGCCAGCCTGACCTTGCAGGTGGCACTCCAACCGGTTCCGTGCACCACGATGAGATGTGCACCGGAAGAGCTCAGGGGCTCTCCGAGATTCACCTCAACATCCTTTCCGCTGGCGGAGAGATCCTTCCCGTCGACGCATACGAAATACATCTCGGGTCCGGGGTCGGCGTCGAGCCTGACGATCAGCCTATCGCCGCCGCTGTACTCGACTGTAACCCCATTCTTCTCCTCGCATATCCACCTCTCGGATTCCGCATCAGACATGTCCGGCCCCAGTACAGCTACCGCTAATACGATAAGCAGTACGGAGGCCATCAGGACTGTCTTGACTCTCATCCGCATACCTCAGGGCTTTCCGATCACTGCCTGTATCTGGGATACGGACATGATGACGGGGGAAGTGAATACCTCGACGCCGCCGGTGACGGAGGCGTTCTCGATCGCGTAGGTGGCGAAACCGTAGACGAGGTATGCTCCGGGCTTATCCTCCAGATACATGTCCTTCGAATAGGTTCCGACTGTACCGATCTCCGAGAGTTCGATATCCCAGTCTTTTACACCGGTGGTCTGACCGCTGGTGGTGAAACACCAGAGGCCGGTCTCGGTGTCCAACTCCTTGTACACGTAACGTACGAGGAAGGTTCCGTCGGTATCGATGTAACCGTCCTCGGCGGTCACTGTCGCCTTGAATCCTGGTACGGTATCGTCACCCTGGGTCTTGGCGACCTCTGTGAGAGATACGGAGTACTTGGTGGCCTTGGCGGCTTCGGTGATGTTCACTGCAACGGTGATATCCGCATCGTTCACGGAATAGATCATGAACGTGTTGTCCGAAATCTTTCCGACAGAATACTCCGCGGAAGCGGGGATGTCTGCCTTCTCGAATTCACCGAGGATAACAGTGACCATACCGTAGGATCCGATCTCGTTGGTCTTGGTCCAGAATGCCTTGCCGTCAGCGCCAGTCACGGTAAGCGACCAGGTAGTCTTGGCTACTGTAGAATAATCCGCAGTCAAAGTGATGATGTCTCCTTCTCTCACATCGCGATAATCCACGACATACTGCGCACCGAGCATAAGCCCGTTGATCTTCCAACCGTTGAAGTTCATATCCACCTTTGCAGGTGCAACAGGCAGTGTTACCACATCGCCGATGTGACAGTTCTGGATTGCCTTCACTTCGGTCTCGCCGTCCATGCATTTGACAACATAGTCGATTGCTGTCCATTCGCACGATATCGTAAAATTCCTAGCTGGAACTGTAATTGTATTAACAGATAGGACTACTCCATCGAATTTCAACGTCGGCTTGTATCCGATACGCTCTGATATGGCAATAGTTAGTTCAGTACCATAGTCCAGTTTGGATCCACTATTAACAACGGTGTTTCCATCCCTAACCTCGATACCGTCACCAGTTATGGTCAGATTATACTGTTTAACGTTGAACTTAGCATAGACGGTTGCACTTTCAGTAAATGCATTTTGAGTGCATCCCTGTTCGTATTTATCATCGGCGAACCACCCGGCAAACTCATATCCCTCGACGACAGGATTGTCAAGGACCTTGGACTCCCCGTCGCTGACTAGTATGTATGAAGGTTCTCCATTGATAAAGGTAGTAATCAAGAATGGATCGGTCAGATTATTGAACACGTTAGCAATGTCCCCATTTGCTACAGTACTACCAATAGACAATGAATACTCTTCACCAACCGCTGTTACTGTATATCCATTACCACTAAGTAATCCGAGACAAGCAATCTCTGAATTCTTCAAATCAGTTCCATCTGAAGCTAAAGTGAGTCCATTTGCCAGAGTGATTACATTAATCCCACAATTATTTAGCGCCAACAGTCCGATTTTTGCAGATGGGGTGCCAGATGATGGTGTGTTCTTTGTTTTACTCCAACTTCCGGCATATGCCCCATGATAGATTCCTTCGATTGTAACATCATCTATACCAGTCAATGAGTATGAGCAAGGAAGCAAAGTACATTTCTGAGTTGATGCTTTGTATACTCCATATGAATTTACGTAAACATCTTTCTTGAAAACGATGTTGAAATTGAATCTGTCGCAACTTTGATCCTGCGCGGGAGTACCGTTACTGTCTCCGTGAGGTTTGGTAAACGGTTGTGTATTTAGAATCACGGATCCTTCAAACACAATGTTCAAGGTATTGCTGACAGGGCCACGGAACATCGCATCCGTATACGTTTTGTCACTTACCGGATAGGATTCGTCAACATATATGAGAGATTTAGTGGTGCTAGCGTTCGCACCAATAAAAACAACATCACAATTGTTGACTTTTTCAGGTATTGTTATTGTCTGATTACTTTTAACCTGCCATACTTCGGTATCTACTCCATTTAAGGAAACGATGTTCTGTTCGAATTGCACCCCCAGCCTTACCAGAGTTGCAAATCCGGAAGAGTAGGTATAATACAGATTGCCATTGGAGTCTGTATACTCGACCCCTTTCTCCATGTTCACTGTATATGTGGCGGTGTTTTCAGTAACCTCGAGTTCGCCATAATGGACATAGTCCATCATCGTTCCCCGATCCCCCTCACTTTGAAATACTGGAGGATAACTGGCCCCATCCATCTTGACATTAAAACAACTAACGGTATATGTCAGTCCAATCTTCAATGTCGGCGTGCACTGACCGTTGCTTACGTGACAGACTACATAGTGACTGCTATTCACAAAGGCCACAGCCAAATCGTTAACAGAACCAGTAACACCATCAGGTGCAGTTACTGTGACAGATACTTGTTTTTCCGCGTCTATTGCTTCTGAATTATCGGATAATACCAAGAAGCCAGCCGAGAGAAGCACACAAAGGCCGATAACCAACAATTTGTATCTGATTGTATCTCCTCCCTCCAAACAAGACGGGAGGAGATAACAGACTTCAATAGATCTTCAGTTGGGACGTCGGGCAACAAATACACATAAGGTGAATATGTTGTCCCTCAATCCACATCTTTTCATCTATCTACACACAATCAGACGCACCCCATATGAAGGTGCCATGTGTGTTAATGTGTAAGCGTATTATCTCTTCCCGAAGATGTTTAGAGAGGCGGAAATCCGCCTCTGTGTTTAGGGCCTCGGATCTTCCCTTGTGCCTAAGATGCCACCAGAAGTAGCACTAGGTTTTCCGCTTACAGTTCTAACGTGATTTTTGCTTTTCATTTAATCAACCTCCTGATCCGCCTTGCGCGGATCGGGTGGCCGATCCGTCCTCGGACCGGCTTGCAGGGAGGGTCATTATGTGCCCTCGACCACGTTAGAATATACATCCAACTTTATATATAAATGTAGTTTTGGATGGGTTTCAAGATGAAAATATTTAAATATTATTATTTTTGGAAAATTAATGAATTCCTATATGTGCCAGACTTGATAATTTGAACGGGATTTACGCCGAATAATTCCAGTACTTCACGGGCCTGTTTGTTATAAATCGACATATGCAATATTCCGTCATAATGTCTGACCGCTTTCAGGTACTGCAGATCCCACAGAATATCCGAGACCGAACGTCCGGATTGTCTGCATTTCGAACGGATTCCCATGTAAACTATGGTGCTGATGACGTCCTGCAGAATTTTTCCGTTGACCGTATCTTCATTATTTTTGCAGAGCGGAAGCAATTTCAGATACTCCTTTTCGGTCTTGAACACGGTTTCGATGAACGCTCTCCCGAAATAGTCGTCGAGGATCTCTGCCGGAGTCTTGTCCAGATTGGAGATCAGGATGAAGAATCCGCCGCGATATCTCACCCAGTTCTTCTCACCCATGCCCATCTTGTCATATTCTTCCTTGTTTTCCGACATATAGTCGCGGAATGCCGCGTCCGCATTCTCGTTGTCGAGATATACGTAAGCGAAAACCTTGTGTCCGAACACCTCGTGAAGATGCTTTTTTCCGAAATAAGTATGGTTTTCTCTTACGAAATGGTACTTGCCGTTTGAGAATTGACTGCGGTATTTGGTGAAAATCGTCTTCACCCCATACCCGTGACGGTCGGGCATGCGGGCGATCAGGGATTTTTCCGAGCTGCCGATGCTGTATCTGGATACCAATTCCTTCCTGACATACCCCGCATCGAGCACGAGATCTGAGATCTGGATGCCTAGATACTCGCCGACATCCGCGGAAATCCTATCGACGGTGGAGACATCGGGAACGTTTCCCGGGAAAATATCGTACCAGACCGGCAGTCCCGTGGCCCGATCCAGCACCAGGGCCAGACGGGTCTGCACTCCGACTGAGTCCAAACCGTGAGAGCACAGTCTGTTGGTGGGAAGATTCCTGATTGCATTATCCAAAGGAGTCGAATCCACATAGCATGCGGTACCGAATTCGGGATCCTTCTTCCTCATGAGCTGCACGAATTCCCTGAAGAAATGCTTCCTGGTGTCGAATTCTCCCATTTTTTTGAAATATTCACTATCTGTACGCAGAGCTTGGGGACGGAGCTGGAGCACGGATGACAGGAATGAACGTTCTATGAAGCGGTCGCATGTAATCTTGGTACCGTTCTTCAGAACACCGTACACCGTGTGGCATAGCATTTTTTCCGTGAAGAACTCACTTTTTGAGACTTTGTTCAGAATGTTTACCAAACCGAACGTTTTCATCATTTCGAGAACAGCGAATGAATCACCGAAAATCGTCTCGGCCGGGCGGAACTCGCAGAATTCTTCCTTTGCGGATGGATCCGAAACGGATCTGAAAAGACCGGAGTCCACGTCAAATTCTACCAAACCACGGGTTTTCGAAAGAAATGTACCCTTTTTACGATCTGAATCGAGAAAAACGATCTGACCGAGACTTTCCACCAGCTTCTGCTTATTGGTATTGCCCGACCCGGGCTGATAATAACTCTCGACGAGCGAGGCACTGCCGCCGATGTAATTCCCATCGCCGTCCTTATGTCCGTTCTGAACCCTGATGAATGTCATCCCAATCTAGTGCTATATAGCACTATATGATTAAAAACTATCGGAAGAATGCTCGGAGAATTATTCGGAAAACAGATCGTTTTTCGATGAAAAACAGTCGGAAACAAAAGAAAATATGGAAAAACTCTAAGAAAACTCTTAGAAAATCAGGGTTTCAAAAATATAGTGCTAAATGTTGCGTCATCGTAGGATCAGGGTTCTGTGGCAGGGAACGGGGGCGTGTAGCTCGCACTCAGGGATGCACAGAAAATAAGCCCGATGTCACAACTATCCTCGTTGAATACGTAATCAAGAGTCGAATTGTTGAACACCCATTGATTCCCAACTGCATGATACTGCGCCCAGTAGATGAAGGTGGTGCTATCAGGGACATCATAGCTAAGGCCTAAGAAGGAATCAATCCAACCGCCGTACGAGGTGTATAGACCCCATCCGTTGTTAGGCGCTTCACGCTCAACCAGGAACTGCAGTGCGGCAAGAGCCGTGAACTGATCCAGAGTGAAGGTGCTGTCAGCAGCATACATCTCAGCAAAGGTCACGTTCTTCCAAAATCCGACTGCAAAATTGTTAGTACTGGTTGTAGAGGTATCGGTGGGATCATAAACGTACCCAGTAGGCGCTATATTAATAAGGTTGGTGCCCACGTAAGAACTTACATCATCGTGGTACGCGAATTCAGGCCTGTTTTGATCGGTAGTATCATAAATCTGGAAGAAGAAATTATACTCAGTGGCCTGAGTTCCGGGACTGTTGCGGACGTATATAACTGCAGAATCATAATATCCAAGCGCCTGAGTGTCATAATTCTCGATATAAACTTCGATCTCGACAGTTCCGAGGCTCTTCGCATATACGGTGACAACGTTGGTGCCACTCGCGGTAAATGTTGTTCCCGCAGCATCAAACGACACACAGTTTCCGTCATTGAGGTCATTGAGTTTCCACTTGAGATCGGAAACAGACTTTCCCGTAGGATATGAATCCACAGTAACGGTAAACTGCGCTGAAGTCTGCCCGTCTTGCAAGAACAGACTAACGCGGTCGGTATTCAAGCTCATATGAGTACCGTGTCCTGTCAGCGCATCCGTTTCCTCGGACGCAAAGAAAGGAACGGTACAGGCCACCATCAGAACGGCGACCAATCCAGCAAATATCATTTTGCCATTCATAGGATGAAATCCCTCCTTTTGGATGTTCGTCCTCCATGCATCTCCCCGGTCCCGTCGGAACGGAACCGTTCGTATACACTTGGACTTACCATCCAACTATTGAATGTCTTCGCAGCATATAAACATTATTTTTGGGTAATTTATTACTTATCGTGGCATAATTCGCTTAGAAAATATTTTCATTATTTAAATATCATATATAAATCATATTTAAAGAAAACACTATTTTACAATGAATTTCTTATGGATACATCCGTAGCAATCCGCAATCATATTATAACATCCTTGCCTATCCTCCCCCATCACCATGTTCCGCATCCTCGATCCCCCTCCCCGCCCCAAGCCCTACGGCGACCCCGACGCCATGCTCATCCTGGAGATCCTGGAAAGGCATCTCGGCTCCGGGAGGAGGACGGGCAGGGACGAGGTCATCGACGCCGTTGGCCTCAGCGAGGGCTACACCCGCCTCATCCTCGGGAAACTGGAGGGGATGGGGTTGGTGGACGTCTCCCCCCGGGGGATGATCGTCACCCCGCTGGGATGCGACCTCCTACGGACCCTGGGATTCTCGCTCATGGAGATCGACCATACAAATTCCGCAATAGGGACGTACCAGGTCGCGCTGCTGCTGAAAGGAAAAGCAAAAATGATCGAGAAGGGCGTGGAGCAGAGGGATGCTGCCCTCAAATCGGGCGGCGACGGATGCACCACCATCATCCTCCGCGACGGGGAGCTCGTACTCCCTCCGGACTGGAGCATCGACGAGCATTCCCCGGAACTGGCGGCGCAGATCCGCTCCCACGGCATGGAGGAAGGGGACGTGGTGCTCATCGGAGGCAGCAACACAGGGATGAGGGAAGCAGCCGTGGCGGCCAACTCCGCGGCGCTGGAACTTGTCGGGTAACCAGTCGGGACCCCGTAACATCTAACTTTTCAATCCGCTTGTTAAGTTATGGTTAAGTAAAATTAGTCAAAGAAGATGGCAAATTTCGATGAATAATGCGCATTTTTAATCACACCTATATAATACATTCTCTCAAAAACTACATTTTTCTTTAAAAAGAAAATGATTCGTTAAGTTATAGTTAAGTAAAATCCCCAGGAGATTATGCCCAGAACGGAACATAACACATCTTCCGCGGCGGCGCATCAGCCCTCAACGGTTTGATCAGTTTTCCATCTATTGCTGCCCTTATCACGCGCGAGACCATAACTGCATTGGAATCTTTGTTTTCAAGACCGAACCTGGATCTCAGGGAAGAGTTTGTGAGACATTTCCTATTGACGAACATTATGCAGGCGTGCATGTAGCAGTTCCATACGCGTTCTTCCTGGCTCATCTCCGCGAACGATGCATAGCCCTGAATGATCACTCTGGTCCCCGAACCGCTCTGTCTGATCGTGGGGACGGGGAGGAAATACTGTTCGCAGGACTGCACAGCCCTGTCCCAACCGGAACCGAGCTCTTCGCACAATCCGATTTTCCTCATCATAAAAGCCATGGCTTCGTTCCTGGACACCGGTTCCGTATCGATGATGCGGTCGACATCCACCATCATAGTGCCGGGGTTGCTTATCTCGACACGGTCATCGAATATCTCCAATGCCACGTTCTTTCCCGTTATCGACAGATCCTGATGTATGAGTGCATTGGCCAATAACTCCCTCAACGCCACATCGGAATAGTGCCTCTCCAGATGTCTTACGCCCTCTACGAACACCTCCTTGGAGGGCAGAAGAAAATCCACCAGCCTGACCGTCTCCTCGAACGCTATGGCATATCCGCGGAGTTCAACAGTATCCCGGATGATGTTCGAGGAAGTTCTGCCGTCATATCTGATTATCCTCAATGCCCTGCGCATGAGGTTCGGGAAGTCGTCCAGCGATCTGCAGAAAAGAAGGGCGCCCATGGTCGTAATAGAGAAAAGACCGTCGTCCTGCCTGACCAGTATCCGATACCTGCAGAGCTCTTCCACGAGATAGTCCTCGGTAGTGCCTATCGGTGCATTTGTGAGCCGGATGAATCCTTCGAGATCGATGTATCTCCCGATACTGTCGAATGACAGATTTGTTTTCGCTGGAAGAAGCTCATCGGTCGTACGGCTGAGCTCCCTCCAGAGTGCAGTTTCCAGTTGCGGAACCTTGTTGAGGGGTTTGGTAACGCTGCCGTCGCGTATGTACGGGATGTCGCTGTGTTTGACTGTGGATGTGGTCGCCCGATTGACCGTCAAAATGACAAATCTACGGTCATCTATGGTGCACTCTTCGAAACCGAAATCGGCATTGTCCGACATGGTGCGACGAAGCCAATTTATGAGATCCTCGTTACCCTTCTTAGCCTGCCAGGGTTTGAATGATGTGCCGACGAGGGCGTGATCCGTATCCCTTATCCCCCAGACCATGTATCCGTATTGGTGCTTGTGCAACGCGGCACTGTTGGCCAGACCGCTTATGCGTTCCGCTATTTCCTCAGGATCGGCCTTGTTCTCCTTGAACTCAACCCATGGGGTTTCTTTCTCATGTTTGGCGAGCTCTTTCACAAGATATTCATAGTTGACCATATGGTTCCGATCCCCACTTCCAAATCGCAGTCATGTTATAATGCATTATGGGTTCTGTTAAGTTATAGTTAAGTAAATTCAATTGATGAAAATGATAATAATTCGATGAATTGTCCTCATTTTTCATTTCTTTTATTTAAATTTTTCTTACGAAAATCCAGTATTTTCTCCGAGACGGAAACGACCTGTTAAGTTATAGTTAAGTAAAATCAATCACGCCCGAAACGGTAGAATTCATCGTCTTCACAAGGCGGTTTTCACCGTCTCGCCGGCCCCATCCTGATCGGATCCCTGCTGATGTCCCTGATCCTCAGGACTATGACCTCCAGGGGCACGCCCGTCTCCGCCGCGGCCTCCACGCATCCCTTC
>JAEEGK010016106.1_pt1 | contig 16482 bp, 14 predicted proteins | sample 8958771 | NCBI WGS metagenome assembly JAEEGK01 (sample SAMN16246547, study PRJNA631951) | gut metagenome | biome: gut microbiome; feature: rumen; material: SC-attached | host: Bos | place: Iran: Karaj | collected 2018-10 | reverse complement strand
TATGTAACGATGAGTGCTGAAAATAATAATAAATCTTTAAAAAAGGAAAAAGTAATTCAAAAAAAAAAAAAGATGTTAAAAATAATCTTTATATTAAATTAACTTCAAATCAAAAATTTGATATGGCAAAAAATATTATTGATGATTCTAATGATAGGAAACAAACATATTCTAAAATGTTTAATATGATTAATTCTTCTATTGATGAAATAAAAAAAATATTATTATATAATTGTAAAAATTCTTTATTCAAGGAGAATTACTATGAAAAATATAATATTAAAAATCCAGTAAAAGAAATTATACCTTTTCAAGATGATATAAGTAGTATCACCCTTTATAATTTTTCAGAAAGTGATATAACAGAAACAAAACTAATTGCACCAAAAAAAGAAGAAGAAAAAAATACTTTAAAAATAAGTAAAAATGACGAAAGTTCAACAATAATAAATGATGATTCTTATAGTGAAAATAAAAATTTAATTCAAATTAATTCTCAACAATTTCAAAATCAGCTGAATAAAGGAAATACACCAAATTTAAGTACAGTAATTTCTACATCAAATACAAATCCAAACACTAATTTATATCCAAATGAAAAATTCAAAAATAAAAAAATTTACACTGAAGGAAATAATAATAATGAACAAAATAAAAAAAATCAATTAGAAAAAATTAACGAATTATCGAGAAAATATTCTCAAGATGAAAGTGAAAATGAAAAGAAAGATTGTAATATTTTTTAGGAAAAAATATGTTGTATAAATAATATAATATAATATAAATTTATTTTTGAAATTTTAAAAAATGAACTTCTCAAACAAAGTATTCTAAAAAAATATAAGCAAAATAGTAATTAATAGTATTAATGTTACATAGGATAAATGAAAAATGGAAATAATAAAACTTTGTCAATAAATTTATCAAATTAAAAACAAACTTTTTTTTATTTAAATAAAGGGTTCTCAAAAGTCAGAAGAGATTTAAATATTTTATCAGAATCAATTTATTTAATTTTTCTTTAGAAAAAAAATACTATTAAAATAAAAAAGAATACATTAATTTAAAGAATTTCAATATTTCTAATAAAATAATTAACACAATATTTAGAAAAAAGTGAAAGAATTATGATTAATAATTATTATTCAAAAAAATTATTACTGAAAAAAATATTTATTGTATAATTTTATAAAGAAGATTTGAAAAAATTTTAACAAAAAATTAAAAGATAGTTACTCCTCAACGAATGAAAGAAAAAAACAAAAAACTATATTATAGCCAGTAAATAGTCTTGAAGATGTTCTTCAAATTAAAAATATATATGATAATTTAAATATAAATAAAAATAAATAATTGTATTATTATTTAATAAATAGTATATCCTTCAAAAATATTATTGAAGTTAAAAATTAAAAAATAATAAAATAAAATAAAATAAATTAAAAACATCCAAATTCCTATCGAAAAATTTTTAAAAAAAATTTAAATATAAAAATTGAATAACCTTCTTTGAAAAGTCAATATTAATTTCCTTTATTCTCCATTTTGTTCAAGAAAAGAAAGTAATTTTTGAGCTTCTTCATAACCAGGATCAATTTCTAAAGCTTTTTTTAATAAAGGAATAGCATATTCAACACTTTTTTTCATAACAAAAATTTTAGCATATAAAAACCACAATTCTGCATCTTCAGGATTAAATTTTAAAGCATCTAAAAGAGTATAAACACATTCTTGATATAATTGTTTTGCGAATAAACATTCAGCTCCAATTTTATAAAATAATTTTAAAGTATTAAAAGAAGTAACACTCAATCTATTCATTGCAGATATTCCTGTTTGTTGAGATAATTTTTCTTTTTCTTTTTCTTTCTTTATAATATCTGAAAAGTCTCTATATATTAAAAAAGCATCATTAATATTATTTTTTTTTAAATATATTTTTATTAAATTATAATATGCAAAAAAGAAATTTTTATTTTTTTTTGTCACTGCTTCTAAATAAAAAACTGCATTTTCTAAATTACCTAATTTAATATAACATAATGCAATATTATAATTTAATTGATAATGTTGATGAATTTTATGAGCTTCTACAAAATTATTTAAAGCGTCTTGATAATTTTTTAATTTAAAATTACAAACTCCTAAATAAAAAAATTTTATAAATGCTTGGGCATTAATTTTTCCATCTAAAGCATTTGAATTTTTTAAATCATTTAATTCTGATAAATAATTCTTTAATGTTGTATAATTTTCTTCATTTGCCATTTTTGAACATTTTTTTAAAAGAGATGAGGCTTCATTGTCATCTTTACATATAAACATTAATTCTGGTTCTGCCATTTCTTCATCTAATATTTTTGTGTAATCATCATTATTTTCATCTTCATCTATTAAATTTGTTTGTTTATCTATTATATCATCTTCTCTATTGTAACTTGCTTCATTGTCTTTTAATGGATATTTTTCTTGCATTTTTTTTTTTTATATTTGTTTTTTTATGTTGTTTTATTTTTTTTATTTAAAAATATTTTTTTTTTATTTATTTTTTTTAATTTTTTTAATTTTTGTATTTTTTATTTTTATGAAATTATTTAAACAAAATTATTTTTAATATAGAATTAGTATTTAAAATTATTTATCTTTGTTATTCAAATTAAAATATTATAAAAAAATATTTATATTTACTATTTTTTTTATTACTTTTATTGATTACAAAAATTAAATTAGAAAATTTTAATAATATAATAAAATTAAATTATTTTTTGAAATTAAATCTAGCAGATCTATATCTTTCTTTTTTTAATTTCCTATTATAAGAATTTTTTAAAATTACTTTATAATTATCAATCTCTTCAATTTTTGATGTTAAATCATCAATAAATTTCATATTTTGTGTTCTTGGAGATAAACTTTTCTTTTTTTTCTTTTTATTACTAGCTTTTAGAAGAATATCAGAAAAACCAGGTAAATATTTAATAACTTTTAATGAATCAAGATCAGTTTTAGTTTTTTTATTTTGTTCATCTTTAATTAATTCTCTTTCTCTTGCTAATTTAACTTCTTGTTTTAAAGTATTTGAAAAAAAATTTTCACATTGACTTATAGTTTTTCTTTTATTAAAAGGTTCTAAATTTTCTTGTATTACTATTGCTTTACATGCTAAAAGTTCTTTTTGAAATTTACATTCTCTTGAAAATTGTCTATTTAAAAAATCTTGTTTCTTTCTAAATTTTTTATTAAAAACATATAAATCATAATTTATTTTTTCAATTTCTTCTTTTTTCTTTTTTTCATTTTGAGGTTTATTTTTACTTTTTTTAGATTTACTTACTTTTGTATTATAAATAGTACTATTATCTATATTTAATGTATTACATTTTTTATGATTAATTGATGAATAATTTGAATATTCAGTACTTTGATTTATATTATTTATATTTGTTGAAAGAAGAACTTTATTTGTTTTTTTTAATATAAAATCATTTGAATTTAATCTTAATTTTGTTGATGGTGGTCTTTTATGTTTTTTATTATTAGTATTTATTTTAATATCCATTAATTCAATATCTTTATTATTAAAAACATTTGTATTATTATTACTTATAATTTCATAATTTTGTAAAATTTGACGTTTTTTTTCTTTTTCTTTTTTCTTTTCTTCAATTAAAGCTCTTTCATCATTTTTCATTCTTGTAATTTGTTTTTGTATAGTTTCTTTATTCATATTATTTAAATTATTAATTTCAAGTTTTTTCATTTTATAAATCACATCATTAAATTTTTCTTCCATTAAATAATTTAAAACTCTAATAGTTTTAGTAGGAATTCCAACTTTTTGTGAATAAGGTTTCCCAACAACTTTATTTAATAAATCTGGTTCTTCATCATCAATTTCAGGTAATTTTAAATTTTCTATAAAATTTTGTAATTTCTCAAATTTTCTAATCTTGCTTTCTTCATCAAAATAATATTTTGGTTTTTTTTCTACTTTTTTAGGTTCATCATAAATTTTATCAGCTTCACTTTTAAAAAAATCAAACATTTGATATCTTAATAATTCTCTTTTTTCCATATTATAAATACTAACTAAAAATTCAATCATTTCATCATTTGGAATAACTTTTCCAAACCATTTTGCTTGTTTATATGCTTGATAGGCCGATTCAAAATCATATTCATTTTCATTACAAACTCCTAAATGATAGAAACAAATTGTTAAATTTAAAAATATTTTTTCTATATTTTCTTCATCTATATTACTTTGATTTAAATTAATTATTTCATTTCTAAAACTATCACCTAATCTTAATTCTAATTCTTTATATGATATTTTTAAACATAAAATTAAATATCTTTTTGCTGTTTCGAAATTTTCACTAATTATATATAAACTTGATAAAAAAAGATATATTGAAGCTATTATATTATATGTTTCTGGGGATATTACAAAATCTGATGTGTTTTTTATTAATCTTTCTGCTAAACCTAAAAATCCTACACAATCAAATATTAATTTTTGATATATACAATATCTTGCATAATTGTGACATTGTTTTAATATTATTGTTATTAAACATTCATATCTTATATTGAAATCTATATCTATTTCTAGATTTGGTTTTTTATTTATTATTTTTATAAAGTTTTGAATTTCTTTATTTATTTTTATAAAATATTTTTCTATTCTCTTTATTTCATCTGATTTATAATATTCTATAAATTTTTTTTCAATTATTTTTTGATATGAACATAATTTAATATATATAATTTGCCAATAATATGAAGTTAGTTCATCTATAGTAACTGAATCTATATATGTTATTGTTTTTTTATATTGTTTGTTTATAAATGTTCCTAAAGATCTTTCAAATGTATATTTTGATTCTTTTTCTCTTTGTTCATCATCTAACTGACTTGATTCTGATGGTGTATCTGAATTTGATAATAGAGGAAATCTTTTTTGCATTTTTCTTTTTTTTTATAAAGTTATTATTTAAATATTAAAAATGTTTATAAATAAATATAATAATAAATATATTGTTAATTTTAATTTTTATTCTCTTATAATAAAATTAAATAAATATTATAAATATATGAAAAAAAATTATTTATTTAATCTCCCCATAATAAAATACAAATAACATTATAAAAAATAAATTATTTAAATCAATGAATATCGTTTTATAATTATATTTATTTATTATGGATTGTAAACTTATGAATAACAAAGAAAACTCAAATATAAAAAAAAAATTGTCTCCCTTAGCAAAACTTTTAGGAGTTACAGAAGAAATAAAAGATACAAAAACAAAAGCAAGTTCAGATACTAGTGATGATGATGAAAAATCAAATTTTCAAAGTCCTAAAAATTATGATACAGAAATTAAATTTAAACATAATAAATCTTTAGATAATCAAATTTTATTAAAAAATAATAACAATTCAACTTTTAATAATGAATTTAATTCTAATTTCAATAAACAAAATTATTTACCTTTCAATGAACAATTAAATCAATTTTATCTTCATAATTATAAAAATAATCAAGAAAATTTACAAAAAATTTCTCCTATTTATTTTTATTATTATGGAATTGATCAATTTTTAAAAAAGGAAATAAAGAATTCGGTTGAGAAAAAATCTAAAAATTTTATTGAGAAAAAAATTCATTATAATAATTATAAAAATAATTATTATTATTATATTCCATATCAAGTATATAAAAATAACTTATTAAATGGAATTAGTGATAAAGAATTAAATAATAATAAAAATTGTTTAAATAAAAATAACACTAATATCCAAAATAAACAAAATATAATGAATAATAATAATAATGAAAATATTAAAATTAAAAAATCAAAACCTTTTGTTGGAAGAAATGGTGATTGGATATGTGCAATTTGTAAAAACTTAAATTTTGCTTTTAGAGTTATGTGTAATAGATGTCATTTATCAAAAAGTGAATCTGAAAAAATAATTTTTGTTCATTTTGAAAAAGAAAATTTAATTTTTTCTAATTTATATCCAAATCAACATTCTTTAAATAAAAATGATAAATAATTCAAAGGAAATTAAAAAAAAATTTATTGTAAATTATTTTGAAATGCAAATATAAATATGTAATATAAAAAAAGGACATATGAAGTTATATATATTGTACATTTATTGATTTTGTGAAAAATAAAAAAAATTAAAAAAGATATTTAAAAAAATATCGTTTAATTTTTTATATTTTTATTGATATCATTATTTTTAATTATTTTAATTATAAAAACATAATATAAGATATATATAAAAAAACTAAAAATAAAAAAAACATTTATTTATTTTTTGGAGGTATATAAGAAATATTTTTTTGTTCATCAATTTCAATTGATATTGATGACTCATGAATAATTTGATTACTATTATTTTTATTAAATATATTATTTTTCATATTTTCATTTTTTTCTTCATTATTATTATTATTAATTTTTTTTTCATAATTTTTTATAACATAAGGAAGTAAATCATGACTTTTTGTAATATAATTACTATAATTATTTTTCAATTCTTGAATATTAATTTTTTGAATTTCTTCATAAGATTTATATCTATAATTAATAGAATTAATATTACAATTTTTTAAATTTTCAATATTTATGTTACTTTTATGACTAGTAATATCATTTAAAATATTATTTGTATTTAAAATTCCTTCATTTTTATTTTCATATTTATTATTACTATTATTATTATTTCCATTAATATTATTATTATTATTATTTTCATTAAAATTAATATTTGTACAATATTCTAAAAAATATCTTATTTTTTTATAAATATATTCTTTTTTATTTTTAAAAATATTATTATGTCCAGCACCTTTAATATGAACAAATTCATATAAATAATTTTTAGGTACTAATTTAGCAAGAATTCTCCCATGAATATAAGGAACAATAGTATCTTTATTCCCATGAATAATCATTAAAGGACAAGTTAAATTATTTGCTTTATCACAAGAATTAAAAAAATCAAAAAAATAAGTTTTATTTAAATAATATCTAATTCTCATAATAGATAAAAAAGGAGCTTGTAAAATACAACCAGCAATAGGAAAATTTTTATTACAAGCTAAATCAAAACTAATTCCAGTTCCCAAAGAAAAACCATATAAAATAATTTGATTACTATTATATTTTAATACATTTTTAGCATATTCATAAGTTTTTTTTATATTATAATAAACATTTTCTTCATTTAAAGGTTTATTATTACAAAGACCAAATGAAGGATAATCATATGATAAAATTGAACTATTTGTATTTAAAGATAAATCTACACATTCTGGTAATGATGTACCAATATCTGAACTATTACCATGACTATATATTATACATATTTTAAAAGGATTTTTTGGTTCTATTTTTAATAAGGGAATAAATGAATTGTTTTCTTTATCTGGAATTTTTATATATTTGTAATTTATTAAATTGTAATTTTCTTTTTTATATTTTAATTCTTTTAAATTGGAATTTTGTAAAAATGTTATTTCTTCTTTTTCTATATTTGAGTTTCCTTTTTCTAAACGATATCCTTTTGGATTTGGAGGATGAAATATAAAATTTATTATGAAAGGACGAATATAAATTATTAAATAATTTATGAAACTTAATAATAAATCTAACATTTTTTTTAGTTTTTTTTTTACTTTATTTTTTAATTTAAAAATTATATATTTTTTTTTTATATTTTTCTTTTCTTTTTTATGTTTTTAATAAACTTATTTATAATAATTTCAATATATGTTTTTATTAAAAAAATTTAAAAAAAATGTTGATGGGCAAAATAATGAAGAATATTCTTTATCTTTAAAAAAAAAATTTTTGAAAATGGTAAGAATAAATCAAAAATTTAATATAATAACACCTGATTCAATTCCATATAATATAAATCCAATTTTTTCATCAAAAGAATCTGATTTTAATTCTAAAGAATTATTTATTATTCAATTTTTTGGATATATTGAAGATGAAGAAATATTTTCTTTTTATGAAATTAAAAACAAATTTTTCATTTTTTAATGAATATAAAAGCTAAAATTAGTATTCCTCCAACTGATATTCAAAATGAATTTATTGAAAATTTAGAAATTAAAAATAATTTTTGTGTTCTATTTAAAAAATAATACCATTTATTTAATATTTTCTAAAAAAATTGCTAATAATTTACCTTTTGAAATAAATAAAATTAATAATGATAATTGCTTCTATTTTGTTGAAATAAATAATAATAGTGATATTAAATTTTTTATTTCTAAAAAATTTAATATTCCAATAACCGATATTTATAATAATAAAATATTAGAAGATAAATTATATCAATTGTTTAATGAAAAAATATTTCTTCGAAAAGTTAACACAAAAATAAAAAAAGATTTAGAAAATAATTATTTAAGTAATAAAAGAAAAATAGATGATTTACTTGAAAAAATTGATGAAAAAATAAAACAAATTCAAGAAATTACCGAAATGCAAAAACAAAATTCTAAAATATTACAATTAGAAGAAGAAAAAGGTGAATTATTAATGAAATTAAATAAAGAAAGAAATAAAAAAAAAAAACAAAAACAAAAAAAAAATAATTATTTATTATTAACTCAATCAAAAATACAACAAATGTTTATTTCTTCAGAATATAATTGTTATGAAATAAATAAAACATTTAATAATTCATTTATTAAAGAACTTGATAAAGAAATAAAAAATGAATCAGCAGATATCATAGAAAAACAATTTATTTGTTATTCTTGTTTAAAAAAAGAAAGAAATATTTTTTTTAAGGACTGTAATCATATTGCAATATGTGAAAATTGAGCAATTAATATGGCAAAACAATTAAATAAAAAATATAAAAAAAATGCAATATCAGATTTTAAAACTAAATTAAAAAATGGAAAATTAAAATTAAATTGTCTAATATATAAAAAAGATACATATTGTTTCTCATGTAATTTTCATAAATAAAATAATTAAATATTTATTAACTAATAAAATAAATTAAAAATAAAAAATTAAAAATTAAATTTTTAAAAATTAAAAAAATAATTAAGCATGACGCAATATGAATTTTCAATAGAAAGAACATTAATATCAATAACAATATTAGGAGAAAGTACAGTTGGAAAAACTCAATTATGTAATTATTTCGTGAATAAAAAATTTGAGCAAAATAATATGTTTACAATTGGTTTTGATTTAAAAGTAGTTAATTATAAATTAAAAAATGGTCAAACTATAAAAGTAAAAATTTGGGATACTGCAGGACAAGAAAAATATAGAAATATGGCATTACAATACATAAAAAATACAAATGGTGTTATTTTTGCATATGATATAACAAAAAAAGAAAGTTTTAATCGATTAATTACTTGGATTAATACTGTTAAAAATAAAATAAATTTAGAAGAAATTCCTTTCACAATTTTTGGTAATAAATCAGATTTAAATAATGAAAGAATTGTTAGTACTGAAGAAGGAGAAAAATTTGCAAAAAAATTATCTTGTTCTTTTTTTGAAACTTCTGCTAAATTTGGAACAAATGTTGAAAATGCTTTTGATGATATTATTAATCAAATTTATGAAAATATTAAAGATGAATTTAAAAATGAAGAAAAAGTTCACTCTAAAAGTTTTTATCTTAAAAATGATAAAAAGAAAAATAATAAATGTTGTAATAAGGAAAAATAAAAATAAAAAATGATTCTTAATTTCAAATAATAATTTATGAATATTTTTATTTTATTTTTTTAAAATAGAATAGTTTAAAATAATTTTCATTTATTTAATGATAAAATATATATATTCCTATAAATAATTCAATTAAAACTCGAATAGGAAAAGTATAATTAATTGTAAGTCCATTTTCTACCAAATTTACATATTAAATTATTTAATTTATTTTATTATTTAAAAATTATTATTATATTAAAAATTTTAATTTTGAATATGATTTTTTATTAATATAAAATTTAAAATATTTATTATATTTTTAAATAATTATTTATTAAATTTAATTAATTTTATAAAATTAAAATTTAAATAAATTATTTAAATAATTTTAAATTAATAATAAAATTAATTAATTAATTTTTTTATTATTAATAAAATATAAATGAATTTTTAATTATAAAATATTTATAATATTTTAACTTAATTAATAATAATTTTTATTTTCATTTCCATATTATAATTCTATCATTATCTTGACTAATTAAATATTTTTTATTATTTTTTTTATTTTGTTTATATTGTTTAATTAATATTCCTTTATTAATATCAAACAAAAAAATTTGATTATTTTCTGAACTTGAAAAAATATAATTTTCATTCCATATTAAAATCATATTCAATTTAATATTATTATCATGAATTGTTATTTTTTTATGTAAAATTCCTTGATGAAAATCATATTGAAAAATTTCATTTTTAGCTGATGTAAATAAAAAAACTATATTTTTAATTCGTTTTAATTGAAAATTTTTCATATAATTATTAGATTTAAAACAATTATAAAAATTTTCATTTTCATTTTCAAAAATATAAGAACAAATTTCGAATTTATTATTAAATCCTTTGTTTGTAATAATAAAAGTTTTATTTATTTGATCATCATAATAAATATCAATAAAATGAACACCTTTTTTATTATCATAACAAATATTTTTTATTAAATTTCCTTTGAAATCAAATAATTCTAAATATTTTTCATTAAAATTCGAAACAATAATATAATTTTTATTTAAATTATTATATAAAAAAGCAGAATTATATAATAAATAAATAATATGTTTTTTATTATCGATTGTAACAATATTTTTTAAATTATCATAAAAATCATAAATTTTTATTTCATTTACTATACAAATTAATATTAAATCTTTATTTTTTATTATTTTATTATAATGTCTAATACATGTAATTTGTTTTTTAAAAATATCAAATTCATTAATTTGATTCATTTTTTCTAAATTAAAGCATTTTATTTTAAAATTAAATCTAAAAATTAAATAAAATTCTTTTTTAAATGTTTCAAACACACAAAATTGATCATTTGCCCAAGAACAATCACTTTCAATATTCAAAAACGAATTTAAATTAATAATATTATTATTCATAATATAAAATTAAAATATAAATAAACTTTTTATTTATAAAAAATTAAATATAAAATAAATTTAAATTAATAAAAAAATAACTTAAAATTAAATGTCTGAACAAGAAAATAATGAAAGTAAATTAAAAACAAATAACAATTCAATTGAAAATACTCTTCAACAAAATGAAACTAATCAAGAAACAGAAGCAAATTTTGATGCGTCAAAAATAAAAACGGAAATTTCAAATATGAAAAAGAAAATAAAAAACGAAAGAAATTCACATTACAACGAAATTAAAAATTTAAATGAAAAATTAATTCAAACAAATTCTTCTTTAAAACAAACTTGTAAAAATAATCAAAAATTAAAAGATGAATTAGAAAATTTAAATAATAAAGTTAATGAAACTGTAACAAAAAAATTAAAAAAAGAAGAAACAAATGCATTTAAAAAAAAAAAAACAGTCATTGAAAAATTAGATTATAAAACTGAATTAAAAATAAAAGAAAATCAATTTAAAAATGAAAATAGTTTAATTAATAATTTAAATAAAGAAAACCAACTTTTAAAAAAAATTCTTGAAAAATATTCAACAGAAAAAAAAACTTATTTAAACAACATTTTAAATCAAAAAAGAGAAGAAAATAAAAAATTATCAAATGAACTTTTTGAATTAAAAAACATTGAAAAAATTCATAAAAATTGTACAAAAGAAATTGAAAAATTACAAAAAAAAATTTATTTAATAAAAAATGACATTAAATTATCAAATCAAACGAACATTAATGAAGAAAATAAATTTAATTTAATTCAAACTCGAATGATTAATACAAAAATTGCTTTAAAAAACATGCAAGAAAACATTAAAGAAAGAAAATCACAATCAATTTCTAAAGAAAAAAAAGAAAATTTTATTATTGAAGAAGAAGAACAACAAAAAAAAAAATTTCAAGATTTTTCTGATAATAATTTTAAAAAAGAAAATGAAAAAAATGAAAATTTTTTAACTGATGAAGAAGTTGAAAAAATTCATTTGTTATTTAAAGATGATAAATTAGAATTTGAAAATTTCCTTAAAAAAATAACTTGCTTAGAAAATTATAAATTCGCTCAAGAAAAAAAATTACAAAATAAAAAAGAAAATTTTGAAAATAATATTAAAGAAAATAATGAAAAAATCAAATATTTAAATTCAAATTTAAAAAAAAATATTCAAAAAGTTTCTTTATTTAAAAATGAATTAAATGATACGAAAATTTCTAAATTAGCAATGGAAAATAAAATTAGAAATCTTAATGAAAAAATTAAAGAAACTTCTAATAAAAATTATGAAATTTATAATGAAAATAAAAATTTAAAAAAAGTTATTGAAAATTTAAAAGATTTATTTGAAAATAATAATTTTGATAATGAAAAAGATAATTTTCAAGAAATTATTGAAAAAATTAAAAAAGAAGAAGAAGAACAAAAATTTGCTAATAAAAAGAAAATTGTTAAAAAACAAAAAGAAAAAAATGATAAAAAATTTAATAATCTTAATATAAAAAAAGAATTAGTTACTGAAAATAATGATTTATTTGAATTGCCTGGAAAAAAAAAGAAAGAAATTGAAGAAGAAAATTAATTTATTTTAATTATTATTTTTATTTTATAAATCATTATTAAATTATATTAAATATTTATTATAATTAATATTAAAAAATTAAATAAATTTAATTAAATTATTAAATTATTAAATTTAAATATCATAAATAAATTTTAATTAAATTTATGTTTATATTAAAAATTTTCTTTTCTAATTTATTTAAATTATTTATAATTTAAATTAGAATTTTTATTAATTAATTTTTATATAAAATTATTTAATGAAGTTAGTAATTAAAATTAATTAATATTTTTTAAAATATTTTATAATTATATAATAAAAAATTTATAAATGAAGAATCAACTTGAATTATTTGAAGAACGTATTAATCATTTATCAGACATTTTAGGTGAATTATCAGTAGAAAATCTTAATAGCATTCCAATCAAACGTTTAACATCAAATCAAGAAAAATTAAGAACATTAACAGACGCAATAAATTTTCTTCAAAAAGAATTCAAAGAAATAGATTCAATTCACACACCAGAAATTTTAAAGAAATTTGAGAAAATTTATCCACTTTTAGATGAAGATAATTTTAGAGAAGATTCAATTTTATCAGACAAAGAAAAATATTTTTTAATTATGAGTAATTTTGATGAATTAGAGAATTTTTTAAAAAATATCAATTATATTAAAAAAAATCAAAAAAGTTTAGAAGTAAATCTAATGATTGAAGGAGATAAAAAAATTAATGAAATTCGTCCTTTAGAATTAAAAGGAATGGAATTAGAAAGTAAAGCAAGTAAAATGACAGAAAATATTGAAAATTTAGTTAAAAATTATACAGAAACTATTGAAGTAATTAATAAAAAATTTAAATTGTACAATGATCTTTTAAATAGCAAATAAAATAATAATAATAATAATAATTATAAAAAAATTTATTTAATTTTATTTATTTTTTTTTATTTTAAATTTAAAATTGAATAATTTTTTTTTAATGAAAAAGTTTTTTCTTTGTCTTTTAATATTAAATTATTTAAAAAATTATTTTTTGTTTTTTTATTTAAATAATTTTTATCTATGAAAAAAGTTTTATTAAAATTTGTTTTGTTTTTAAATAATAAACTTTGTTTATTTTCATCTTTTATGTAACGAATATTTAAATTTTTTAATAAATTAGTATTATTTATATTATTATAAACTAAGGGAATTAAATAATTTATTATTATTATTAAAATTGAATATTTTTCGAATTTATCTAATTTTTCAAAATCACAATTTTTAAAATTTTCTAAATTTATAAAAAAATTATTGTTTTTTTCATTGAAATCTGCTGTGGATTTAAACGGATAAATTGATTCTAAAAATTCATCAAAATGATTTAATAAATTTGAATATTTTAAATGAATATTTTCTAATTTGCTTTTTAAATTTTCATATTTTGATTTATAAATTTCATAATTATAAAAAATATTTGAATTATTTTTTTTAAATTTTTTATTATAATCAATAATTTTATTTGTAAAATCATCACTTTTATTTAATAATTTATTACTAAAAATTTTTTTTTCATTTTCTTTTTTTTCGTTTGAATCAACATTTTTTTCAAATTTATTTAACAAAAATGTAAATTTTTGATTTTTTTTAATTAAATCTTTTTCTAATTTTTTATGAATATTAATTTCATTTTTAAGATTTAAAAAAATTTTATCTCTAAATTCTCTTTGTTGTAAAAGAAATTCAATTTGATTAGATTTAATTTCTAATTCATTTAATAAACTTTCATTTTCAATTAATTTTAATTTTAATTTAAACATTTTTTTAATTTTAATTTTATCATCTTCAGAAATTTTTGTTTTATTTTTTATTTCTTTAATTTCTTTTTGTAAATTATTAATTTTCTTTTCATATTCAATTTGGACTCTTTTTATTTTTTCTTTTTCAATTTCTTCAAAATTATTTAAATTTTTTTCTAATTTTAAATTTTTTAAATATAATAAATCATTTAATTTTTCAATTTTTGATGAATTTTCAATTTTGTATAAATTATTTTCATTAAAATATTTTACTTGATTAACATCTTTTTCATATTGAATATCTAATTTAGTTTTTAATTTTTCATAGTCATTTTTTAATGTATTTATTTCTTTTTTTAAATTCAAAATTTCTTCTTCTTTTTTTGATAATTGATTTTTTAAATAAACATTTTCTTTTTCTTTTGATAATAAATTCGAATTTATTGATTTTAATTTATTAAATTCTGTTTCTAAATTTAAATAATTATTAGATAAAATTTCTAAATTTTCTAATAATTTCGAGTTTTTTTCATAAGATTGTTGTAAATTTATTTCTAATGTGTTTATATTTTTATTATAATCTAAATTCATTTTTAACGTGAATAATAATAATTTTAATTAATTATTTATTAATTTTTTATTAAATTTTTTATTAAAATTTTTATTATTAATTATAATATTTATAAAATTTATATTAAATTAAATAAATTTGAAAAATTAATAATCATCCAAATTTTTTTCTTCTTCTTTTATCATATTTTCACCTTTATTATTAACATCAAATCTGCTTCTATAGTAATTTCCTTTGCTACTTATTGTAACAACTTTATTTTTTCCAAAATCTCCATTTACAAATGTACTAATTATTTTTTTTTCATTTAAATTCAACACTGCCCAAAAATTTTCTTCTTTTTGAAAGAATTTAAAAATATTATTATTATTATTATTAATATCATTTTCTTCTTCATTTTTATCATAAAAAAAATAATCCTTTTCATCATCTTCTTTTTTTACATTTTTTAAGCTAAAAACATAAACTTTTCCAATATCAGTTGAACATAAAATAAAATCACTTTCATCAAATTCAATATTAATCACACTTAAACAACAAGGAAATTTAAATTGATATAAAAAAACTCTATTTTCAACTTTAAAAATTCTTAAATATTTTCCATTCACGCTACTTGTAGCTAAATATTTATTTTTATCAAAATTAATACATGCTAATTCATCTTCATGCGCATTTATTATATCATCATTTTCTATTTGATAATTTTTATATATTTTTATATTAATAAATCCAACTGCTTTGATTGGATAAGCTAAATAATTAACATCGTTTTCATATGTTATTGCTATTAAACCTTTTTTGTTTTGATATGTGTCTATTTTATCTATTAATTTAAAATTAAATAAACTTAAAATTATTATGTTTTTGTCACTTACTATAAATATTCTATCATTTTTTATTTTTACGTTGTTTATATAATCTAAAATTGAAAATTCTGTTATTATTTTTGATGAACTTTCATCGTATAAAATTACTTTATTTTTTGAAAATTTTGGATTTTTTCCTCCACCAACTAAAACTAATAAATTTGTGTTATATAACATTTCTATTATTTTTATTCCACCATCTAAAAATCTTTCGTAAAAATCTAATTTATTTGATGTTAAATTATATATTCGATAACCATATTCTAAACCTATTGCTAAACAAGATGAATTTTGGTTGAATGATATGTATAAAATGGAAGATGAAAATGATTTAGATTCCATCTATTTGTTATTATTATTATTATTAATTTTAATTTATTTTTTTTTTTAATATAATTTTTATTTGAAAATTAATTTTTATTTTATTTATTTAATTTTTTAATTTATTTTATTAAGATTAAAAATTAAATATAAATAAAAAATATGTTTGATAATATTAAAATTTTATTTTT
>JAEEGK010016103.1_pt1 | contig 16483 bp, 13 predicted proteins | sample 8958771 | NCBI WGS metagenome assembly JAEEGK01 (sample SAMN16246547, study PRJNA631951) | gut metagenome | biome: gut microbiome; feature: rumen; material: SC-attached | host: Bos | place: Iran: Karaj | collected 2018-10 | reverse complement strand
TCTTGGTTGCCATAAGGGTCTTGTATAAATCGATTTATCGTATTCAATAGTATCGGACCGGATTGCTCCGTCCGAGGTTGTCGCTGATGCGAACTGCAAAGGTAGGAAATTTTTCGCGGATAACCTTGGATAATATCTCCACGATGTCCACTTCGCTCTCGAAATGGCCGATATCCATCACCATGAACCCCTCCGGAGTGAAGAAGTGATGGTAGGATATGTCGCCGGAGATATACAACTGGGCGCCGGTCGCCCGGGCCGCGTCGATCTCCGACGCGCCGGAGCCGCCGCACATGGCCACTTTCTCCACGCAGGCCACGGGTTTCGAGACACGGACGGCCGCCAGGCCGAACTTTTCCTTCACGTAGGCGATGGCTTCCTCCCCCGTCATCGGATGCGGGAGCGTACCCACGGCGCCGAGGCCGTAGCCGCCTTCGTCCTCCATCAGGGCGATGTCGCGAAGGCCCAGCCGGCGGGCCATGGCTCCGCTCACGCCGGCGATCACCTTGTCCGCCGTGGTATGCGCCGCATACACGGCGACGCCCGCACGGACGGCCCTGATCACCGCATCGGCGACGGGCTCTCCGCCCTGGATGCGCTTCAATCCCCTGAAAATGAGCGGGTGATGGGTGACGACCATGTCACAGCCCCGCGCAACGGCCTCATCGACCAGTTCCGGCGTACAGTCGAAACCGACGAGGACTCCGTGCACCTCGTCCTCCGGAGCGCCGATGCACAGCCCGCTGTTGTCCCATCCTTCCTGGATGGACAGCGGTGCGAACTGTTCGATGGCCGCGGTGATGTCCTTTACCTTCATAAGGCCTTCCGTACTTCCACCAGGCGGGCCCGGATCTCCTTCAGGGAGTTCAGGGCCTTGACACGCTTCTCCACGCTGCGGCGGTCCTCCGTAAGCCGGGCCACGGCCCCGTCCAGGGTCATCCCCTGTTTCTTCACGAGGAACTGCACCTGCTCCAGGGTTTCCACATCCTCCGGGTGGAAGAGGCGGTTCCCCTTCGCATTGCGGGCCGGTTTGATGAATCTGTCGAAGTAATTGCTCCAATACCGGACGGCCGACGTGCTCTCACCGAGCCGCTCGGCCACTTCGCCCATCGTGTATAACAACTTGGCCATGGCGTAAGAATCTTATACCTACAAATATAATAAAAAAATCAATCCATCGACTGCCGGGTGCTGACGGACATGTACAGCATTTTCGCATACTCGTCCGGGCTCACCGAAGCGAACAGGAAATGGACCGGGTCCAGGATGGCCTCCCCCTTGAGGACCTCATAGTGCAGATGCGGCGCGAACGAGGTGGAGGAAATGCCCACCGTGCCGATTTTCTGGCCCCGCTTCACCATCCTCCCCTGCGACACGTTGATGTCGCCGAGCGAGGCATAACGGGTCACATACCCGTTCCTATGGTCGATTTCCACGATGTTGCCGAGGCCTTTATGGGAACGGATGACTTTCCGCACCTGGCCGTCGGCCGCGGCCTTCACCACACTCCCCTGCGGGGCGACGAGGTCGAGGCCTTCGTGGCGGATGTCCACTTTGTACAACGGATTGTGCTTGAGGCCCACCGAAGCGCCGGTCTGGACATAGGACATCCCTTCCAGCGGCAGGGTAAGCGGCGGCAGGCTGTCCTTCCGCCGGGTCATCAGGCGATAGATCTCCCGGAAATTCTCATCCACGTTGTTCGCCATCATCCGGAGACTCTCGCTCTTGAAGGCGGAATAGGACAGGTAGAAACTCTCCGACAGGGAATCGCTCACGCTGATCACGTCCGCCGCCGTGACGGCGTCCACCGAGGGGGCTTCCGTCTCGAAAATCCGGCGGTACAGGGCGTCGTCCCGCACTTCCAGTCCTTCCACCACGTCGGACACCAGGCGCTCTTTCTCCCGGAGTTCCTGATAATAGGCTTCATACAGTTCATTCTCCTGCTGCAACCGCTTTTCTTCCTCCGTGGAGAACAGCAGGGAGAACAGGACATAGAACCCGATGGCAGTCGTGACCGTGGCCGCCAGATAGCGCAGGGCCTTTCCGATGCGCCTGCGGGTTACGATTACCTTGCCTCTCATCGTCCGACGGGTTTGCGGACCATGGCTTCATAGTCCTCGGGTAAGATGTCCAGGTCCATGTAGGCGGACGGATTCACATAGCCGTCCCGGTACAGGATCTCATAATGCAGGTGCGGACCGGTCACGCGGCCGGAGTTGCCGCTCAGGGCGATGCAGTCGCCGCGGGACACCTTCTGCCCCACATAGACGAACATGTCGGCCAGGTGCGAATACCGCGACACATAACCGAAGCCATGGTCCACCTCGATATGGTTGCCATAGCCGTAGAAGTCGTTCTCCACCAGGACGACGGTGCCGTCCCCCGTCGCATAGATGGGATTCCCCGGACGGCAGGAAAAATCCATCCCCGTATGCATCTTGCTCTCACCCGTGATCGGATCGCTGCGGAAGCCGAACGGACTGGAGAGGTGGAAGGTGTTGGGGGCGGTGCTCATGGGCGGAATCGCGGGGATATGCGCGGCCTTGTCGCCCGCTTCCCGTGCCAGGGCCAGGACATCGTCGAAAGACTTCGACTGCACGTAGGACCGCTTGGCCAGTTCATCCAGCCGGAGGGCCGTCCGCCGCAGCACGTGGCCGCGGTCCAGCACCTCCAGCGCGGGATAGCGGTTGTTTCCGCCGATGCCCGCATAGCGGACGGCGGTGGGAATCTCATCCATGCCGTACACCGACCGGTAGATGCGGTCGTCCCGTACTTCCAGCATGGACAGGATCTCCTCGTCCCGGTCCAGTCGGGCGCCCATCTGCGCCATGCGCGACTGCCAGTCGGCATTCTGCCGCCGCAGGACCGCCGTCTTGGGCAGGTCCTTCCCCAGCACCGACGCATAGATCCACATGTACAGCACGAACAAGACCGCCCCGGCCGCCAGGACGCATGAGGTCTTGAGCAGCCGGTGCTTGTTCTTTCGCTTCTTTTTCAGGTCACCCCGCGAGGTATCGGGATGCCGGGTGTATTTTTCCTTGTCCTGTGCCAATGAAACTTCCGATGCAGTCTGCAAATATACGGATTATTTCCGTAACTGCCGATTATACCTCCCTTGCCTGCACATTCCATGCCGTCCCACCCGGTATTATGGGCCCGACTGCCGGGAATCCGGCTACTGCATCTGCCGCAGCAGCACGGTCATGCCGGGAAGGCGGGCCGGGAGGCCGGAAAGGTCGGTGCTGGAGAAGTGATAAGGGATGAGGACCTTGGGCTGCAGGACCTCGGCGGCGTGGACGCACTGGTCAACCGTCATCGTGTAGGGCTGGTTGACCGGGAGGAAGGCGACGTCGATGTCCTTGATGTCGGCCATTTCCGGGATGTCCTCGGTGTCGCCGGCAACGTAGATGCGGAGACCGTCGATGGTGAGGATGAAGCCGTTGTCACGGCCTTTCGGGTGGAAGTTCGTGCGGCCCTCGCTGTAGTTGTAGGCGGGGACGGCGTCCAGGCGGATGCCGCCGGGGAGGGTGCGGGTGTCGCCGTTGGCCATCACGGCGCCCCAGCCCAGCATCTCGGCGACACGGGCGTTGGTAATCAGGTTGCCGGCATTCGCGCCGAGGGCCTCGAGGGCGACACGGTCGAAATGGTCGCCATGCTCGTGGGTGACGAGGATGACATCGGCCTTCGGGAACTCCGTGGCGTAGTCGGTGGGGATGCTCAGCCCGCTCACGGGATCCACCTGGATGGACATGCCCTTGAACACGATCTCCAGGGTTCCGTGCTTGATGAGGGTGATGCGGACGGGAAGGCCGCTGTCGGTCAGGAAGGTTTCGACGGCATATCTGGTGACGGGTTTACCGGCGCCGGTCCAGGCTTCGATACCGCCGAGCAGGTTGTTGACGGTGTATCCGGCCTTGGACAGTTTCCTGGCGGCTTCGGCGCTCCGGCGGCCGGTCCGGCAATAGACGGCGACGGGCGTTTCCTTCGGACAGGCGGCGAGGAACTGCTCCAGGAAATCGGGGGCGTTCCAGTCGATGTTGGCGGCTCCCCGCAGGTGGCCTTCGGCATACTCTTCGGGCGTACGGACATCGGCCAGGAAAACAGCGGGGTCGGCGGCCTTCGCGTCGAAAGCGTCGGTTTCCAGGTTCGTGACAGGGGCCCCGGAAGCGCAGGACAGCACTCCGAGAAGGGTGGTGAAAAGGGACATGACTCTCATAACTTATTGGGGAATAGGTGTAAACAATTTGCGGTAGGCTTCCGCTTTCTTCTCCAGCGGCAGCGGGTAGGCGCGGGAGGACGAGGGCATCCGCCAGAACCGGACCGGACGTCCGTCCATGTCGATATCGACGCATCCCCCCACCGGCGGGATCCCGCATCCGAACCGCTCCGCGACAACCTCCGTCGCTTTCTGCCCCGTGGCGATGAGCGTATGGCAACCGGGAATCCGGGCCAGGAGCGCGGGAATGTCCGTGGGTGTTACGACTTCAAGGAACGCATCGGAGGCATTGTCCTTCAGGCGGCGCACCTCGCAGGCGGTGTCGTAGAACGCAAGCCCGGCTTCCGTGCAGAAAGCCCGTATTGCCTTCTCGTCGAACCGTTTTTCCGGCAGGAGACAGAAATGGTCCTTGTCTCCGAAATGGATCAGGCCCAGGATGCGCCAGAAATCATTCAGCCAGTTCGGATAGTAGAACGGGATGCACCACCGCTTCGGCTGGGGCGGGAAACTCCCCAGGAACAGCATCCCAGCCCCCTCCGGCAGGAAGGGTTCGAAAGGATGGCGCTCAGTTGGGATCGCGGTGGGCATACCTTGCAAAGATACGCAGAAAACCGCACAAATCCATCTTGATCAGAAGCAATTGCGGAGGACCTGGGCGACGTTGGCCGATTTGCCCATGGTGTAGAAGTGGACGGCGGGAACCCCGTGGCGGAGAAGGTCGCGGCACTGCTCCGTGCACCAGTCGATGCCCAGTTGACGGACGGCTTCGGCATCATTGCCGGCCCGGGCGACGGCGGAGGTCAGTTCGACGGGAATGTCGATGGAGAAGGACTCCGGAAGGAGGCCGATCTGGCGGGCGGTCGTGAGCGGCTTCAGCCCGGGGATGACCGGAACGTCGATCCCGGCCGCCCGGCAGCGGTCCACGAAACGGTAGAAGACCCCGTTGTCGAAGAACATCTGGGTAATGACGTAGTCCGCGCCGGCATCGACCTTGCGCTTGAGGTTGTCGATGTCCACCTCCAGGTTCGCGGCCTCGAAATGCTTCTCCGGGTAGCCGCCGACGCCGATGCAGAAGTCTCCGGCCTTCTCCCGGATGGCGGCGACCAGTTCATTGGCATGGTCGTACCCGCCGGGAACACCGGTGAAACGCTTCTCGCCGGCCAGGGAATCGCCCCGGAGGGCCATCAGGTTGTCGATGCCCAGGAACCGGAAATCGTTCAGGAGCCATTCGATCTCGGCGGCGGTGTTCCCCGCGCAGATGACGTGCGGGACCACTTCCACGCGGTAGCGCTCCTGGATGGCGGCGCAGACGGCGACGGGTGACACCCGGCTCCGGACCACCCGGCGCAGGAAGGAGCCGTCGGCCTGGGGGACATACTCGAACTCGTCACGGTGCGTCGTGACGTTGATATAGCGCGGCTGGAATTCCATCAGCGGCGCGATGCTCTCCAGCAACTGGTCCTTGGTGAGCCCGCTCAGCGGCGGAACGATTTCCAGGGAGGGGAAAGGATGGCTGGCGTGCAGCAGTTCGGTGATTCTCATAGCAGGTGGGACAGGAAGGCCCGGGCTTCGTCGGGGGAAAAGCCCCGGGCGGAAATGTAACGTTCGTATTGCGCCGGGCCGATGTGCCGGATTTCCGGATACCCGGCTTCGGGATACAGGAGGATGAATCCGCAGATGGACGCATCGGGAATCATCGCGCAACTCTCCGTCAATGCGATGTCCAGCCCGGCCGGCAGCCGGGAGAGGATGTCGCGCTTGAGGCTGTGGTCCGGGCAGGAGGCATAGCCGGCGGCAGGCTTCGCGATGCGGACGCCCTCCGGCAGGCCCGCCTGCAAGCGGCGGTCCAGCCATGTGGACGCCGCCTCCGCCAAAGTCACGCGCACGGCGCGTTCCATCATGCTGTCATAGTCGTTGCGGCAGGCCTCGCAGGAGCAGCCTTCCGGATGCTTCCGGGCGTGGACGCCGATGGCGAAAAGGCCGAAAGGACCGGTCCCGTCGGCCGGGACGAAATCCGCAAGGGAGCGGCCCGGGGCCTCTTCCTGCCGCAGCATCGGAAGCCGGCCGGCAGCGCCCAGGTCGATGGTCTCTCCCTCCCGGTGCGCCGCGAAGAACCGCGCCGCAATCCGGACGGAGACACTCCCCTGCGCGACCATGCGTGCCAGCGTCGCCCGGCCTTCGGCCGTCAGGTCTTCCGACTCCCTGACACCCCAGGTGGCCCGGAACATGGACCAGTCGAACAGGGGGACGAGTCCTTCCAACGGAAGTTCCGTCAACGGGATGTCTTCGGGAATGACCCGGAGGAAACTCTCCTCCGCGAATCCGGTTGACGGTTCTGCCGGGACGGCCTTCCGTCCCTCGTGCAGTGCCCGGATGCGGGCCTGCTCCGCGTGCTGGGCTGCTTCGAAGGCTTCCCGGTCGCGTATGCATTTCTTCGCCAGGACCGCGCCTGCGGAGGCGTCCGGCGCGTAAAAGACATGGTCGTACAGCGGAGCAAGTTTGACCGCCGTATGCAAGGCGGAGGTCGTGGCGCCGCCGATGAAGAGCGGCGTATCCAGTCTCCGCGCCTTCATCTCGCGGCACAGTTCCTCCATCTGGAAAAGCGACGGCGTGATAAGCCCGCTCACGCCGATGAGGGCCGCGTGATGCTTTTCCGCGGCTTCCAGGATGGTTTCCTTGTCCACCATGACGCCCAGATCGACCACCTCGAACCCGTTGCACCGGAGCACGATGCCGGCGATGTTCTTGCCGATATCGTGGACATCGCCCTTGACCGTGGCGTGAATGACGACAGGACGCCGGGCGGTCTCTCCCCCGGCCTCCATATACGGCTCCAGCAAGGCTACCGCATCCTTCATCACCTTGGCGGACTTGACCACCTGCGGGAGGAACATCCGGCCTTCACCGAAGCGTCGGCCCACCTCCTCCATCCCGGCCATGAGCGGCCCCTCAATGACCTGCACGGCCGATCCGAGCCGCTCCAGGCAGGCGAAAAGGCTGTCGGAAAGGTTTTCGGTGCGCCCGGTGACAAGGGCCTGACGAAGCCGGGATTCAGGGTCTTCCGTTTGCCCGGTACCGTTACCGCTGTCACTTCTTCCCTCGCCCGAAGGGCCGTGCGGAGAAGTCTCCGCCCCGGCGGAAATGGCCGTGGCCATCTCCATCAGCCGTTCGGAAGGATTGTCCCCGCGGCACAGGATGACGTCCTCGACACAGGCCCGCAGTTCCGGCTCGATGTCATCGTACTGGAGGACCATGCCCGGATTGACGATGGCCATATCCAGGCCGGCCCGGATGGCGTGGTACAGGAATACCGCGTGCATCGCGCTGCGGACGGGATTGTTGCCGCGGAAAGCGAAGGAAAGGTTGGAGACGCCGGCCGAGGTATAGGCCCCGGGCAGGTGCTGCTTGATCCAGCGGACGGCCTCGATGAAATCGACGCCGTAACGGTCGTGCTCGGGGATGCCTGTGCCGACGGACAGGACATTGACGTCGAAGACCAGGTCCTCCGGCGGTATGCCGATGCCGGTCAGGAGCCGGTAGGCCCGCTCGCAGACGGCGATTTTCTTTTCGTAGGTGGTCGCCTGCCCCTCCTCGTCGAAGGCCATCACGATCATCGCGGCGCCGAGCCGGTGGATTTCGGCGGCCTTTTCCAGGAAGACCCGCTCGCCGTCTTTCAGGCTGATGGAATTGACGATGCAGCGCCCCTGGGCGTTCTTGAGACCGGCCAGGATGCAGTTCCAGTCGGACGAGTCGATCATCAGGGCGGCCTTCGCCACCGAAGGGTCGTTCTGGAGGCTCCGGACGAAGGTTTCCATCGCCTTCGGCCCGTCCAGCATCGCATCATCCATGTTGATGTCGATGATGTCGGCCCCACCCGCGATCTGTCCGGCGGCAACCTCGAGGGCGGCGTCATAATCGCCGGCAGCGACGAGCCGGGCGAACTTCCGGGAGCCGGCGACATTCGTCCGTTCGCCGATCAGGGTGAAGTTGCGCTTTTCCGTGTCGATGAGATAGGCCTCCAAGCCGCTGACCACCAACTCGTTCCGGCGTTCCTTCCGGGGTGCGGGAGAAAGGGTGGGATAGGCCTGGATGTGCTCGGGCGTCGTTCCGCAGCAGCCGCCGACGATGTTCACGAGTCCGTCCATCCGGGCGATCTGCGCAGCCATCTGCGCGGGTGTCTGGTCATAACCGCCCAGTTCGTTGGGCAGGCCGGCGTTCGGGTAACAGATGACGGGGACTTCGCAGAAAGCGGCGATATCCCGGACCAGCGGCAGCAGTTCATCGGCCCCCAGCGAACAGTTCACGCCGAAGGCCGTGAGCGGATAGTGCCTGACGGCCGTATAGAACGCCTCGAGCGTCTGCCCCGTCAGCGTCCGTCCGCTCCGGTCGCTCACCGAAACGGACACGATGACCGGGAAAGCCCCTTTGTCATGCTGGGCGCCGTCGAAGCAACTCTCCACAGCGTAGAGCGCCGCCTTCACATTCAGCGCATCGAATGCCGTCTCGATCAGGAGCACGTCCACGCCCCCCTCGATGAGGGCCTCCACCTGCTCCCGGTAACTGCCGACCATTTCGTCGAAACCGTAAGGACGCTCGGCCGGACGGGCGATGTCCGGGGCCAGGCTCAGCGACTTGGACGTGGGGCCGATGCTGCCGGCCACCCACACCTTGCGCGGCGCCCTGTCGGCCGCCGCCCGGGCCAGGGCGGCCCCAGCCCGCGCCATCTCCTTCGCCCGGTCCTCCAGCCCGTATTCCTTCTGGGAAATGCGGTTGGCACTGAACGTGTTGCTCTCGATGATATCGGCCCCGGCCGCGATGTAGGCCTCGTGCACGGCCGTGATGATGTCCGGCCGCGTCAGGTTCAGGCACTCGTTGTTCCCCTTGAGCGGGACGCGGACATCCCGGAAGACACCCTTCCGGAAATCCTCCTCCGTGAGGGCGTACCGCTGGATCTGGGTGCCCATGGCGCCATCCAGGCGGAGCACCCTGTCTGTGGGGAATAAGTTCGTCATCGGAGAGCAAAGGTAAGCAAAAAAAGAGACAAGTCCTTGCGAACCTGTCTCCTGTCTCATTTTATGGCCTGCCCCGGGGTTATTTTCCCACCTGGAACGCGCGGAACGAATGCGGCGGAACCGTGACTTTCACGACGGTTTCCTGCGCGCCGGAGCGGGGATGACCGTTGACGGGGACGACCGGACGGGTCATGCCGTCAAGCCGCTTCCCGCTATCGAGATCCGTCAGCGTCTTTCCCCGGAAGACGAACGAGACTTCCACGGGCTCGTCCCGGAAGGAGTGCGCCACGAACGTGCCGTTGTCATAGGTGAAAAGGGCGACTTGCGAGGGGCCTTCCAGATAGACGTCCATCCCCCGTGCCCTAATAATACTGATAGAACAGGGCGATGGATTCCATGCCGGCGAAGAGTTGCCGGAGGAGGTAACTTTCGTTCGGGGAGTGGATGGTGTCCCGTTCCAGGCCGAAGCCCATCAGGAGCGGGTCGATGCCCAGGATGCGCTGGAGGTCCGCCAGGACGGCGATGGAGCCGCCGCCGCGGGAAGGCACCGGTTCGATGCCGTAAACCTCCGCCATCGCCTTGGAAGCAGCCTTGTAGCCTTCGGAGGTGATGGGGATGAGGAAGCCGTTGCCGCCTTCGCAGCGCTGGACATCGACCTTCGCGTAAGGCGGACAGAGGGCGCGGAAGTGGTTCTCGAACAGTTCGGTGATCTTCTCGGAGGTCTGGTTCGGGACCAGGCGCATGGAGATCTTCGCGTGGGCCGTGGAGGGAAGGACGGTCTTCGCGCCCTTGCCGGTGTAGCCGCCCCAGATGCCGCACACGTCCAGGCACGGGCGGATGCCGACGCGCTCGAGGGTGGTATAGCCCTTCTCGCCCTTGACTTCGTCGATATCCAGGAAAGCCTTGTACTCGTCCATGTCGAAGGGGGCGCGGGCGAGCATGGCGCGGTCTTCGGCGGAAAGTTCCACGACATCGTCGTAGAAGCCGGGGACCGCGACGCGGCCATCGGCATCGTGGAGGCTGGCGATCATCGCGCAGAGGGTGTTGATCGGATTCGCCACCGCGCCGCCGTAGTGGCCGGAGTGCAGGTCCTTGTTGGGGCCCGTCACGGTGACTTCCAGGTACGCGAGGCCGCGCATGCCGCAGTTGATGGAGGGGACCTTCTCGGAGATCATCGTGGTGTCGGAGACGAGGATGATATCGGCCTTCAGAAGGTCCTTGTGCTCCTCCGCCCAGGCGGCGAGGGAGGGACTGCCCACTTCCTCTTCGCCCTCGAAGATGAACTTCACGTTGTGGCGCAGGAGTCCTTTGCCCAGCAGGAACTCGAAGGCTTTCAGGTGCATGAACAACTGGCCCTTGTCATCGTTCGCCCCGCGGGCGTAGATGGCGGGCTCCCCGGTGGCAGGGTCCTTGGCGATCACCGGTTGGAACGGGTCCGTGCGCCACTTGTCCAGCGGCTCCGGCGGCTGAACGTCGTAATGGCCGTACACGAGGACTGTCTTCTGCGCTCCGGGCACGGTCTTGCTGCCGAAGACCACGGGGTTGCCCTTGGTCTCGTAAACGGCGGCCTTGTCGGCACCGGCGGCCATCAGGAGTTCCGTCAGGCGGCGGGCGCAGCGGTACATATCCGGCTTGTATTCCGGCTTCGCGCTGATGGAAGGGATGCGGAGGAGGGAGAAGAGTTCCTCGAAAAAGCGTTCCCGGTTCTGCTCGATGTAGTTTTTCATGCGATGTGGTTTTCTACAAATTTAATAAAAATCCGTAACTTTGAAACCTAAAATGACTGTCCCATGAACGACATCCTGAAGTACCTCGGCACCTGGAAATTTTGGAAGGAACTCATTATCATGACCCTCGGAATGGCCATCGCCGCGGCGGCCGTGTATTATTTCATGGTCCCGAGCAAACTGGTCCTGGGGTCCATCTCCGGTCTGTCGATCGTCGTGTCCAATCTGCTGAACATGGTGGGCATCCCCATCAAGGTTTCCTGGGTAGTGACGGCCATCAATGCCATCCTCCTCATCCTCGCATGGATCTTCATCGGCAAGGAGTTCGGCGCCAAGACCGTCTATACCGCCATGATCCTGGGTCCGCTCATCGACTTCTGGGAAAAGGTCTATCCGTATGAAAACCTCATCGAGGCCGGCCAGACTTCCGTGATGGCCGATCCCCTGCTGGACCTGATCTGCTTCGTGCTCATCGTGAGCATCTCGCAGACGATCCTGTTCTCCATCAACGCCTCCACCGGCGGCCTGGACATCCTCGCCAAGATCGTGAACAAGTACCTGCACTTCGACATCGGCGTATCCGTGACCGTCGCCGGCGCCATCATCTGCTGCACGGCCTTCGCCATCAACCCGTTCCGGATGGTGGTCATCGGCCTCATCGGCACCTGGATGAACGGCCTCGCCCTGGACTACTTCATGGCCAGCGTGAACAAGCGCAAGCGCGTCTGCATCGTCTCCGACCGGAGCGAGGAAATCCGCTCCTACATCGTGGACACCCTCGAGCGGGGCTGCACCCTCTACGACATCCGCGGCGGCCACACCTGCGAATCCCACGTTGAAATCCAGGCCCTCCTCACCAAGGACGAATTCGCCAGCGTGATGGACTTCGTCAAGAAGAACGACATCCACGCCTTCATCACCGCTGGCAACGTAAGCGAGATCTACGGCATGTGGAACAAGTCCAAGCACAAGAAAGTCGAAAAATAATTTGCACTTTCCGATTTTTGCCGTATATTTGCAGTCCCAATCTACGCGGTAGTGGTGAAATGGTAGACACGCTACTTTGAGGGGGTAGTGCCCGTTGGGGTGTGTGAGTTCGACTCTCACCTACCGCACCAAAGAGGAAATCGAAAGGTTTCCTCTTTTCGTTTTATTTCCCATCTACAGTGCGTTCTGTGGCCGTAACACTGCACCCTCATATGGGAGGAGGGAAATCATTTCACCGACAACGACGGGCGGCTCGCCCGGGCGTTCGCGTGGTGCATGGAGCAGTTTTGAATCTTACAGCAACACCAGAACAAGGCCTCGTCCCTTTGAAGGATGAGGCCTTGTTCTTTCAGGTTCGGGAAGGCGGAGCGCCTTACTTCAGGAGCTTCTTGATCAGGTTCCAGACCCAGAGAAGGATCACGGCGCCGCTGAGCGCGCAGACGATCTGGCCGTACCACATGGACCAGAAGGACCCGTTCGCACCGAGCTTGCCCAGCAGCCATCCGCCGATGAGACCGCCCTTGTCCTTGACGACAAAGAATCCGGCAAGCCAGCCGGCGATGGCTCCGAAGAGCAGAGTGAGAATGATATTCATAGTGTTACTCAGTGATTTACGACAAATAAAGAAAACATTTTGCAAGAAACAAATCATTCGTCACGACATCGGTCTGATTTTGTGAGGGGCAAGGTAATAGGAAAAAACGGGACATCCAACCGCCACACAGCGGGAGACGAGAATTACCATTCTATATAACTGAGAATTCGAGTATTAATAGCCCGTATTTTTTTGGATATATGCAAGAAAATTGTATTTTTGCGACCATGTAACAATTTTTTTAGCTTTTGGGACATTTTAACTTCTTTTAGGTTTTTCTTTATATGTCAGTCAAGTTTCCACAAAAAAAGCCCTACCAGGCGCCAGAGCTCGATATTTTATCCGTGACCGCGGAGAAGACAGTTCTGTCTGGGTTCAGTACCGAAGATTGGGAAAAAGACCCGGACGAAATCAGTTGACGTCATTAAAATTGGGATCTAACCTATCTCTATCCATATACCTAAAACCATTTTTGCTCAATGAACACCACGCGTTTATTTCGTATGGCGCCGCTCGCTTTAGTCATGCTGCTTTTGGCGGGGCCTCTTTTCTTCTCATGCTCGAATGAAATCGACCCATGGGGCACGGAGGACGACTCCGAACTGATGACCATTTCGGTCAACCAGGCCGGAACGAGAACCAGCAACGATGGCAACAGCACACTCTGGTCAGAGGGTGACGCCATTTCCGTGATTCACTCCACGACCGGCGGCAATACTTTCTGGTCTTCCTGGTTCGGTTTCTACGGTGGCAACATGTTCCAAGGATCGGTGAACAGACTGTCTTCTTCCAACGACTGGTACGCCGTCTATCCCTATGTAGAAGAGAACATTGCCGCCAACGAAATCAATCTCACTTTCCCGTCCAGGCAGGTGCAGACTGGCAACAGCAACAAGTCGCATTTCTCCGGCGAGCAGTTCCCGATGTTCGGTAAAAAGACGGAGGTCGCCCGTGCCGATGAGTTGAGCCTCTCGATGAAAAACCTCCTCTCTGCGGCAGAGTTCAAAGTGACTAACACGGAGGATTATCCCATCGTCGTCAAGGAAATCGAACTCACGGGACCGTCCTATATCGCCGGCGGTTTTAAGGTGGACCTGACCTCGGATGAGCCTGTCCTCACGGCGAAGTCGGGAAGCAAAACCATCAGACTGGCCGTTACGGACGGCGAGGCTGTCGCCTCTGGCGAGAATGCCCTGTTCTATATGGCCGTCGCTCCTTTCGATATTCCGGCCGGTGGCAGTTTTAAGATCAAAGTCGTTGCGGAGAATACTTCCAATCCCGGAACGAACATCGTGTACTACCATACGTACGAATTGACTGGCGGGACTTCTTTCAGCTCCGGGAGCATTAAAACCGTCAACGTGAATTTTGACGACGATTCTTCGCAGAACCCGGATGCCGGCTCCGCCGGCGAGGTTGAACTGGAAGTCGGCGGACAGCCCGAAGATGGCGTTTACCTGCTGGTGTATGAAAATGGCGCGAACAGCATGGCCTTCGCCGCCTTTGACGAATACAAGAGCCAGAATTTTGCCATCCCCGTTGTCGTGGCGGACGGTGTCGTTCTTCCTCAGGATGGCATTGATCTCGCCCGTTTTGCGGTGGAACTCGAGAATGCCGGCATGGAGCACCCCAACGATGCGGGTCACGATGCATACAATGTCCGAAACTCTGAAGGCAAATATGTTTTCTATGCCACGGCCGGTGGAACGTACGAAGGTACAGACGCCTTCCACATTATGGACAGCAACGAAATGGATGTCCAGGGGACGACTTATCAGTATTATCACACCTTCATGCAGACCGAGGACGGTGTACGGATCGTATGCTCCATCAACACCGGTGGCAACTTCTATCTCCTCTCCTACACCTCTGCAAACGGCTTTAACTACCAGCAGGACAGTGCGGCCGGGACGAACCTCCACCTCTTCCGGCTTGGTGGCACCGTCAAGGAAAAGCAGTACCCTGCCTTCAGTGCGGAGAGAGTAGAATATGACTTTGACGCCTCTGGACCGGGAGTCCTCGCAAATGCCCCGACTCTAACCGGTGCAATGACTTCCGTTACCTACAGCTCCAGCAATGAATCCGTTGCTTCGGTTGATGCAGAAGGCAATGTCACGGTCCACAAGGCCGGAACCGCGACCATTACGGCAACAGCAGCAGCCGATGACGTCTATTATTCCGCTACGGCCCAGTATCTGATCGTCTCCACCACCAGCGCGGGCACGACATTCTATCGCGTGACCGAATTCACCGCAGGAGAGCAGTATCTCATCGTATCCGCCGGAAAGGCCCTGACCAACGACAACGGCTCGATCGCCGCCACTGACGTTTCCGACGCCGGCGACGAGGTGATTGTTTCCGACGCGGCGTCGGTGATGTGGACAGCCACCGCAAGCGGGAACGGCTTCACGCTTGCCAATAACGGCTATTATGTCCAGCGTGCGTCCAGCTCCGGCGGTGGCAAACCGAGCATTTCCAACAGCCCGAACACCAGCTATTATGTGTGGAATTACAGTAACAATCGGCTGTCCACTTCGGGTTCCAATTCGACATATTATCTGTATTACAGTTCCGGCTGGGCTCAGACCAACTCTTCCTCCAGCGCCGGCACGGTCTCCATCTACAGCTTGACCAAGCCGCTCACCAAGCAGACTCTCAGTTTTGCACAGGCTTCTGTTGTCTGGACCATCGGAGATGGTTATGAGCTTAACGGCAGCTACGCTTTCCCGCTGACCGTCTCTGGTAATATCACTCCTGTCACCTACACTTCTTCCAACACGAACGTTGCCACAATTTCCGGTGACAGAATTACGATTGTAGGCACCGGTTGGACAACCATCAAAGCCAGAACGGAAGGGAATGACGAGTACGCGCCGGCCGAGGCCTCCTACACACTCAGAATCAGGGAGCAAGTATCAGGTGGCTTCGTCGACCTCGGGGTCTTCAATCTGGAGAATGAGGATGTTTATAAATATTTGAATGCGGCTGAAACTCAGTATACCGACGACAACTATAAGAGAATCGGTAATACCAATGGAGTAAGCATTGTCTCCACTTATACGGACGGCGCCAGCAATACGAATCGCAAAGACATTCCCAAGCCTGTTACTATTGATTGGGGAAAATCCAGCTCAGGAACAACAACCATCACCATTTTCTCCGACCCTGATCTGGCAGAAACGGTCTGGACCCAAAGCACCACAACCAGCAAGACTTCCGATGTCGTTTACAACCTCATTCCGGGCGAGACCTACTACTGCACCGTTGAAGATCAAACCGGCCTCCTCCTCCAGGGCACCTTTACTACGGAAGGACGCCGCCGTATGATAAGGCTCAGTGGCAGAGATGGCGCTTTTGACAGAGCGAACAACTTCCGTGATCTCGGTGGATTGGTTACAGCCGACGGAAAGAAGCGAATCAAATACGGATGGATTTTCCGCGGAACAAACCTTGACAGCACGACCGCTGAAGAGCGTGCTATCATGTTGAATTATCTGAACATTGGCTACGACATCGATCTTCGTCAAAGCACCGAAGGCAAACGAGTGTTTGACCTTACCGATGCCAACTATCTCATGGCGGATTATGGCGCAAATCTCAGTGATTTACGGACAACAAGCAAGGTGAAAGCCACTTTGTTGGCCTTCTTCGATGCCGCAAAGGCCGGCAAAGCATCCTATTTCCATTGCCGCATTGGTTCGGACCGCACCGGCTACTGGGGACTTCTGATTGAAGGCATGCTTGGGATCTCCCCCAAAGACTGCTCCATTGACTTCGAACTGACCGGTTTTGCAAGAAATGTCACGAGCGGCGACAGAGAAAGAAATAACACCGGTTATCTATTCTACCAAGGCATGGAAGGTTCTTCTAGTAGTTCATGGGGTGGTGGTTCTTCACAACCCGGTTTCATGCAAGTGGATAATGATGGGGTTCCTAAATTCGAAGG
>JAEEGK010016098.1_pt1 | contig 16486 bp, 13 predicted proteins | sample 8958771 | NCBI WGS metagenome assembly JAEEGK01 (sample SAMN16246547, study PRJNA631951) | gut metagenome | biome: gut microbiome; feature: rumen; material: SC-attached | host: Bos | place: Iran: Karaj | collected 2018-10 | reverse complement strand
TGGCGGGGATGAGGGCGTCGGCTAATTTGTTGATTTCAGCGAGTTTGCTCAACTTCATACCGCCGTTAATCTCTATGTAGAGGAACACGTGCTTGCAGTTTTGCAAACTTTCGCTCTGATTAGGGAAACGGATGTCGCTGATGGCATTTTGCATTGTTTCTTTTACATCATTGCCGAAAGCGCCACCCGCATAGCCGACCTTGCCCACGCCGTCAGTTTTCTTGATTTCGTCCGTAATGGATTGCAGCGCGTCGTCAATAGCCATGCGACGAATTGCGATTTCATCGTCAGTGCGTCCGATTTCTTCAATGACGAAACCAAGGTTGGTGTTGATTGTGGACATAGTTGTGGTTTTATTTGTTATTCTTCCATTCCAAGAATTTGCGGAAGTTGTCCATAACACTGTTATAGACAACTTCGCAGTCATGTGTTGTTTCATTTACTTGACGTGGGTCATATCCCCTGAAAATCAATATGTCCGAATCCTGAACATACCTGATTTTTCTTGCATCTGTATTTGGAACAGCCTGAGCATCAGGGTATAGAGTACACACAAATCTGAAAATGTCGTCATTCGTGCATACAATCCTATTCGGTTTCAGAATCTCAACAATTTCCCTTCGAAGCATATTACCGTATTCACCTTCAAGAAATCTTTTCACATCATCAATGTTGGCCGGTGTCTTCTTGCACTCAACCATAGCAAACGGATGCGTATTGAAGATTTTTTTAGCATCATTGATGTCGATTTCGTTGAACTTCGGTGCCTGTGCTTCGTTAGTCAAGCCCGTCAGGACGAAAGCAATGTTTTTGAGAAAATTACTTCCATCATGACTGACAAGATTACGATTATTCTGTTTCATCTCCAACACTTTCGCATTGTCAGTAGGCATATCTTTCAGCCAAAAACGAATGTCGTCAGCGTCAGCCTCTTTGGATTTGCCTTTCAATGCAAACATTACACGGGGTTTTTCAGAGTTAGTCCATTGCTGTTCTGTAACCTTCCAATCGATACCGTCTTGGAACATCACACCATCTTTGACGAAATATTCGCCGTCGCCATTCTGTCTGATGACATTCTGATAATCATCATACAGGGCTTCCAATTGTTGTGAAATTGTGTTATTCTCCATTTGTAGACATTATTTAGATTGATATTTCCTTATCTTGGTGGCAAATTTAGAAACTATATTGGATTTTCACAAACATATTTTTGAAAAAAAGGATGTGTTTCATTTCACGCTGCAAAGATAATATATTGCGTGTGCCGTTTTTGAGGGACGATAAAAAAAATAAATGGTCTGCGATGGAAATTATAATCCGCTATATCTGCAAAAAAATACAGATATAGCGGATTATAATTTGGTGGATTGGATAATGTTTGCTAACTTTGCCGCAAAACAAAAGCACTATGAAAGAGGACATTATCGGCAGAAAAGACGAAATCAAGAGACTCGAAAAACTCTGTAAATCAAAGAAATCCGAGTTTATAACCATCTATGGCAGACGCAGGGTGGGCAAGACTTTTTTGGTTACAAGTTTTTTCGAGAATCAACTCACGTTTTTCGCATCAGGAATCATTGACGGCGACAAGGACGACCAAATGTCGAGTTTTTACAACTCGCTGAAAAAATACGGCTGCGAAAAACCAAAACCAACTTCTTGGTACGATGCATTCGATATGTTGGCAGAAATAGTTGAAAACCAAGGCAATACCGACAAAAAAATCATCTTTCTCGATGAAATTCCGTGCTTCGACACGCCTCGAATGGATTTTGTAAAGGCATTAGGATATTTTTGGAACAGTTTTGTTGCGCTGCGGAAAGATATTTTGCTGATAGTCTGCGGTTCGGCTACATCGTGGATTGTCAGCAACATCATAGACAATCACGGCGGACTTCACAACCGAACCACCGGCGAAATATATTTGCGACAATTCACCCTCGGCGAAACCGAAAAATACTTGAAAAACAACAAGTTTCATTGGAATAGAAAAACAATCGCCGAAGCATATATGATTTTTGGCGGCATACCTTATTATCTTAGCCTTCTTGACAATACGGAAACTCTTGCCGCCAACATCGACCGCCTTTATTTCTCTAAGAATGGCGAATTAAGGCGTGAATATCAGCAACTTTACAATTCATTGTTCAAAAACCCCGCCCCATACATCAAGATTATCGAGAAACTTGCCAAAACCAAAAGCGGACTTTCTAAAACAGAAATTTCTAAGGCAACCGAACTTACTCGCAATGGCGACTTGTCTAAAATGCTTGACAATCTACAATATAGCGACGTAATACGCTGTTTTTACGGCAAATCACGCGGCAAAATCAAAAAACGCGACGCCTACTATCAGGTTACGGATTTGTTTACGCTGTTTCATCTCACCTTTGCCGACAAGCCAACAAACTCAACATTTTGGCAAGACAGGGCAACCACGACACAAACAAGCAATTGGTACGGTCTCGCATTTGAACGGCTGTGCCTCTGCCACATTCCGCAAATCCGCAAAGCATTGGGGCTCAACAGAGTAGCAGTGGAATACTATTCGTGGCGAAGCACCGGCACGCCCGGAGCGCAAATAGATATGATAATCGAACGCGCCGACGAACTCATCCACATCTGCGAAATCAAATTTTCAAACGCAGAATACACCATCTCCAAACAAGACGACCTTGATATGCGCAACCGCATCGAGGTCTTCAAACGCGAAAGCGGCACCAACTGCGGGCTAATTCCCACGTGGATTACTTCTTACGGTCTCAAATCAAACGCCTATTCAGAGGAGGTTCAATATCAAGCGACACTTGACGATTTGTTTGAATAAAAGAGTTTTCGTCCAAATCTCACTTTTTTTGCCACATTTGGACAAAAAACAAGAGATTTTTGTCCAAATCTCATATTTTTTACCACATTTGGACGAAAATCTCTTGTTTGATGATTAGCGGACGAGACGTCCGCACTCCACTACAATTAGTGCTTCTTGCCCTTGGATTTGCCAGAACGTTTGCCGCCGGATTTTTTGGGCTTGGTGCGGAGTTCTTTGGGCTTTTTCGGCTTTTTGGAACTGCCGGAGCGGTTACCGCCGTTTTGGGCGTCGGCCTTGTCGGGGTCGGTCTCGATGTACTTGTCGGACGTGGCAAGCACGAAGTCGAGTTGCTTGCGTTCGAGGTTGGCGCGGGCGATTTTGATTTGGAGACGGTCGCCGAGTTGGTACTTCTTGTGAGTGTAATGACCTACAAGACAGTAGTTTTCCTCGTCAAACTGATAGAAATCGTCGTCGAGGTCGCGCATCGGAATCATACCCTCAATCTTGTTTTCTTCGAGTTCGGCATATACGCCCCATTCGGTGATGCCGGAGATGATGGCATCAAAAGTCTCGCCGAGATGGTCGCGCATATACTCTACCTCCTTGTACTTGTCGGAGGCGCGTTCTGCCTGAACAGCAAGGTATTCGCGCTCGCTGCAATGCTTGCAAAGTTTTTCGTACTCGGACTTGTTGGCAGATTTGCCGCCGTTCAAGTACCTGAACAGCAACCTGTGAACCATCAAATCGGGATAGCGGCGTATCGGCGACGTGAAGTGCGTGTAATACGGGAACGCGAGGCCGTAATGTCCGATGTTGGTGGTGGAATATATCGCCTTTGCCATACTCCTGACGGCAAGCATAGACACGGCGTCCTGTTCAGCCTTGCCCTTCACCTTGGCGAGAACCTCGTTGAGCGACTGCGCGATGAGATCCTCGTTGTTCATATTGATGGCGTAACCAAACTTGCCGATGAACCTTTGGAACGAATTGAGTTTTTCCAAATCGGGTTCGTCGTGGATACGATACACGAAAGTCTTTGGCGGGTGGCTCTTGTCCTTCTGTTGACCGATAAATGTGGCGACGCGCTTGTTGGCAAGGAGCATAAACTCCTCCACGAGCCAGTTGGCCTCCTTCGACTCCTTGAAATACACGCGGATAGGCTTGCCCTTCTCGTCGATTTCAAATTTGATTTCGGCGGTCTCGAATGAAATAGAACCATTGCGAAAACGCTCGTCGCGGAGTTTTTTTGCAAGATCCCAACATTTGAGGATTTCGTCTTTGAGGTCGCCGTCGTTGCCTTCGATGATTGTCTGTGCCTCCTCGTAACAGAAACGGCGGTTGCTTCGGATGACGGTCTTGCCAAACCATTCATTGACTACGTGGGCGTTTTCGTCGAGTTCAAAGATGGCGGAGAAAGTGAGTTTGTCCTCGTCCTGACGCAAGGAGCAAATATTGTTGCAGAGAGCCTCGGGCAACATTGGCACTACCCTATCAACGAGATAGACGCTTGTGCCACGCGCCAAAGCCTCTTCGTCGAGCCTTGAACCTTCTTCAATGTAATGCGAAACGTCGGCGATGTGGACGCCAATTTCGTAGTTGCCATTGTCGAGCCAACGGATAGAGATGGCATCGTCGAAATCCTTTGCATCGGCGGGGTCGATGGTAAAAGTAGTAACGTCCCTCACATCGCGGCGCGAGGCAATCTCCTCGTCAGTAATGCCGGCTACGAGATTGTTGGCCTCCTCCTCCACGTCCTTCGGGAAAGCGTAAGGCAACCCGTATTCGGCGAGGATGGCGTGAATCTCGGTCTCGTGGTCGCCGGTTGCGCCAAGGACTTCGATGATTTCGCCGATGGGATTCTTTGCGCCTTCGGGCCATTCGGTGATGCGGGCAACAGCCTTGTCGCCGGGCTGAGCCTTCATCAATTTGCTCGTCGGGATAAAAATGTCGTAAGGCATCGTCTTATGGTTTGGGACGAGGAAAGAGAAATTGCGGCTCTTTTCCACCGTGCCAACGAAAGTGGTACGCGCACGTTTGACGATGCGGATGATTTCGCCCTCCTGAGTGCCGTTTTGGGTGTGCGCAAATAGCGACACTTCCACCCTGTCGCCGTGCAGCGCGTTATGGAGGTTTTCGTTGGAGATGGCAACCTCAATGTCGCTGTCGTCGGGCAATACAAAGGCGAGACCCTTCTTGCTGAGGTCGAGAGTGCCCATAATAACGCCCGTATTGACAACGGTGTGGTATGTGCCGCCCTCGCCCTTTGCAATGCGGTGAGTACCGATGAGGTCGTCAATCACGAGATCGAGAATCTGCGTGGACGCCGCGTCACGTATTTCGAGGGTTTCGATGATTTCGTCGCGGGTGTAGTCGTGCAGGGGGTTGTTTTTGAACAACTCGCCCAAAATCCGCGTGAGCGTCCTGCGATTGTAACGCTCCAACGTTTTAGTATTTTTAATATCTTCTGCCATAAGCGGTTAAGTATTAGTTTTTTTACAACGCTTTTTTGTTGATTTTACAACGAAACAAACGGAAAGAACGGAAGGGGGAAATTTTCTATTTCGTGTTTTTCGTGTTTTTCGTTGTTAAAAAAATCGTTGTTAATTAATCATTTAAATACGTCTTCTACCGTCTTGATAGAGGACAAGAGTTTGTCGTACTTGGGGCCGTTTTCGCCGTAGTCTGCCTGACAATTATAATATGTGGCCTGCACGGAGTCGGCGGCAACTTCGAGGCGTTGGATGGTCATTGCAATCTTCACTTCCTTCTCGGCGGTGATGGCGTTGTTGAGGTATTCGCGTAGATTGTCCATCTTTTTGATGCCGGCTGCAAGGGTCTTTTCGTCGGGCAGTTGGGTTTCCTCGTCAACGTATTCGAGCACAGTGCTAAGGCTTCCAAAATAATATCCCGACATCATCAAAGCCGCGATACCGTTCTCGCCGTCTGATTCGGCGCGGGAAACACAGTCGTAGAAAAATTGCTCCAAACTGTCGGCGTTGTTCCTTTCCACCGAGGGCACCACCATACCCAACAACCTTTCGCGCTGTGCGGCTGCGTCGTCATCAACAGAAGCAAAAGCCATTCCAAGCCTATAAGCCGCGCCCATACGGTTGTTGACGGCGGAAGGCTCGGGGGGATTGCCAGCGTTGGGATTTGGCGCTCCGTTGCCAGCCCAATGACGGTTGCCGTCGCCGTTGTTGCCACCTGCGCGAACCATACGCACCTTGTTAACATCCATAGAATCAAGGAATTTGACCTCGTATTCGCGGGCGTGTTTGCCGTGCTTGTGGTGTCCGCGGGCATTGTTGGCAGAAGCCATAGCCATTTCAGCCGATTGTCGCTGACTCTCCGCTGCATTTTTTTCCATTACTGCCCAAACCACAAAAAGCAACACCGCCACAGCCAATACAGCCAAGGCGATTTTCACGTGTTTTTTCTTGATGCGGATGCTGTCTTTCTTGTCATCCTTGTTTGTATTTTCCATTATTGTGTTTATTTACAGTTAATTACTAATAATCCCTAATGCAAATTCCCGCGCAAAACCGCTGCGTATCGCCAGAGCGCGCCGAATAGAATTTGTCGTTGGCACATTTGGTACAAATATCGCTAATTTCGATGTTAGTTGCAACAAGTCCAAGTGTTAACAAATCATAAAATATCATCCGTTTGAGGTCGAGATAGACCTTGTCGCCCTTGACGGTGTAGGTGTCGGACGGGAAACGGTTGTCCTTCATAAACTTGGCGGCGCAATTACAATCCACCTCATAACAATCCTTGCAGATGCCAGGGCCTATGCAGGCAATCATTTGGGCATAATCAGCACCGAAATTAGCCTTCAAAGCCTTTGCGCCCTCGACAGCCGCGCCAAGGTAAGTGCCTTCCCTGCCCGAATGTACCGCCGCGCAGGATTTGGTGTCGGGCGAATACAACAACACCGGGATGCAATCGGCGGAACGTGTTATGAGACAAGTGTTTGGCTCGTTGGTAACAAGCACATCATTGTCCTGAACGGCGGATTCCTTGTCATAAAAACCCCACGCCTTGTCGCCCTTGCGTACAATATGGACGTTGCAGCCGTGCACCTGATTCTGAAAAACCATCCATTCAGGCCCCAAGCCGACAGCGTTGCAGAGCGCGAGCCTATTATTGACGCAATCGTCGTGCGAGCCGCCCTTGTAGCCGATATTGAAATCCGCGCCGCTGCCGTCGGGATGTTGCCGCGTAGTTACAAAATCTATCACCTCCGGATAGCGTTGTAGTATATTAAACTGCAATATCGCCGGATTATTATCAAAAGTTAACATATTTTTTTTACGTGGATTCGATAATTATTTTTACCTTTGCGAAGATAATAAAAATATAAATACGCAGCAAATGGGATTGATTTTTTTTCCAAAAACTGAAATACACGAGTTTGAGTACCAGCCGCTTTTCTACGATGAGGTGAAAGACCGCATCGCGCAGCGTCGTGCCGAAATCCGCGCCGAGATGTACGGCGAGGAGACCGACGAAAACGGCGAGCGCACCCGTTACCTCAAAAAAGGGACTTTCACGCGGAAGTTGGAGCGCAAGCACGAGGAGACGGGCAGAGTAGGCGCAGGAGCCAAAGGCCTTCTCACATTCAGGAATCTCGCCATTGCCATACTCATATACACAATAATCAAACACAGCGATTCAGTATCGGAGTACATCGCAAGCCTTTTCGGTTTTTAATTAAGATTATAACTGCCAAAAATGTCCGACGTCATCAAACTAATGCCCGACGCGCTCGCCAACCAAATAGCCGCCGGCGAGGTGATACAACGCCCCGCCTCGGTGCTAAAAGAGTTGGTGGAAAATTCCGTGGATGCCGGCGCGAGCAAAATCACCGTCAATATCAAGGACGCGGGGCGCACCCTCATCCAAGTGATTGACAACGGCTGCGGTATGAGCGTTACGGACGCGAGGATGAGTTTTGAGAGGCACGCCACGAGCAAACTCACCAAGGCGGAAGACCTGTTTTGCATATATACCAAAGGCTTCCGTGGCGAGGCGTTGGCATCCATTGCAGCCGTTGCGGAAGTGGAACTGAAAACCCGCCGTGCCGACGATGCAATTGGTACGGACGTAATCATCAACGGTTCCAAATTCATCAGTCAAACCCCTGTAAGCACACCTCAGGGGACAAATTTTGCGATTAAGTCGCTATTCTTCAACGTGCCAGCGCGTCGCAAATTTCTCAAAAGCAACAGCACCGAACTCCAACACATAATCACTGAGTTTCAGCGTATTGTGCTGACTCACCCGATGATAGAATTTGCGCTGCATCACAACGACAATATCATCTACTCCCTGCCCAAAACCAACCTGAAACAGAGGATTTTGGGTGTTTTTGGCAAGAACCTCAATTCAACGCTCATCCCCGTGGAAATAGACACATCCATCGTGAAGATAACGGGATTTTGCGGCAAGCCGTCGCCATCCAAGCGCAAGACCGACAAACAGTTTTTCTTCGTCAACAACCGTTATATGAAAAATTCGTATTTTCATAAGGCGGTGGCGTTGGCGTATGACAAATTGACCTTGCCCGACTGCATTCCGCCATACTTTCTGTATATGGAGGTTGATCCGCACACGATAGACGTCAATGTGCATCCAGCCAAGACCGAAATCAATTTTGAGAACGCCTCCGACATTTTTAGGTTGTTGCAGGCGGGCATCAAGGAGACTCTGAGCAAGAGCGACGTTACACCGGCGATAGATTTTGACAATCAGGCAATTAACGACATCCCTTATTTCCGCTCCGACAGTCCGCTGCCCGAAGAGCCGCAGATAAGTTACGACCCGGATTACAATCCCTTTGTCTCGACGGAAAAGCCGCAGAGTTTCAGCGACGGCGGAGGAAGTCGCAGCAAGGGTAGTTACAATTACAAACAATCTGATTATCAACCACTACGCCGCAGCACCGACAATTGGCAGACGCTCTACGAATCGGCTCTCAACGGCTCTACGGACGACATCAAGCCAGCCGCCGCGCCGACACCGTTGATGCAGATTGGCAACAAATACATCGCCGCGCTCCACGACAACGGCATTATGCTTATAGACCAATACCGGGCACACCTGCGTATCCTGTACGAAAAATATCTGCGCCAGATTGCATCCAACGCGGACGCCACGCAGCAATTGTTGTACCCTCAACCCCTCGACCTCGACGCCACGTCGCTCGCAATGGCTTACGACATCCGTGACGAACTGATGAGCGTCGGCTTCGACATCGACTTCCCCTCGCCCACCGCCACGGCAACATTGCGCGGCATACCGCCGTTTTTGGAGCAAAACAAGGCGATAGACGTATTAATCAAGGTGATAGACAGTTACCGCGACGAACACGGCAACATATCTTCGTCGATGAAGGACATTCTCGCACGTTCTGCGGCAAGAAGCGAGGCGGTGATGGGCGGCAGGTCGCTCTCAACGGAGGAGATGCAGACGTTGAAGGACGACCTTCTCGCCACTCAGCAACCCGAATTTTCGCCCGACGGACGCAAGACCACCATTGTCCTCCGCCCCGACGATTTGGAGAGGATGTTCAACTGATTTAATAATTTGAAAAACAGACAATTAAATGCCACCAATTACCAACGGAGTCAAAGCGATACTCCTTGCCAACATAGCGGTTTTCATATTGGGCTACTTAGTGCAAATGACAGGGTTCGACATCGACCACGCCCTCTCATTGTACTACATTAAATCGCAATATTTCAAGCCGTTGCAGTTTATAACTTATATGTTTGTCCACGCGGGCTTTATGCACATATTCTTCAATATGTTTGCGCTCACGCAGTTTGGCAGTATGATAGAAAGCGTGTGGGGGACAAAACGGTTTGTGTTTTATTATTTGGTGACGGGCGTTGGCGCGGGCATCATCAATATGCTCGTTTGGCACTTCCAAATAATGCCTTACACCGATGCTGTGGCGGCATTCTACGCCGCGCCGTCGCCTGATGCGCTTGTGGCTCTCGGCAATTCTACCGACGTCATCAACGACGCCGTAGTCGCCGAACTCGCCGACCGTTGGCGCACTGGTTTCTACACCAACGAACAAATTATGGATTCTATGGAACAGGAACTGCCCAAGATTCAGGCGGCTTTGTACAATCAATCGATGGTGGGCGCGTCGGGCGCAGTGTTTGGGCTTTTGCTCGCATTCGGACTGATGTTCCCGAATTTGAAGTTGCAATTGCTATTCATCCCGATTGGCATCCCCGCAAAATATTTCGTGCTGCTCTACGGCGTTGCGGAACTCTTCTTCGGCATCAAGGATTTCTCCGGCGACAACATCGCACACTTCGCACATCTTGGCGGAATGTTGGTGGGATTGGTGGTGCTGCTGTGCTGGGAGTACGGAAATAGACGTAGATATGAGTAAAAAGTTGTGGGCTTTCGTTCCAAAATCTCACTAAAAAGTGCACATTTTGGAACAAAAGCCCACACATTTCAAAAAATTTGGCGTTTTAGAAAAGAGTTTGTAAATTTGCAAATCAATATGATTGGCATCTACCAGATGGCAATTATGGATTATGAATTGTGAATTATGAACTAACGAAATATGGACATTAAGACTTTTTTCAAATCATCGATGGTCAATAGGCTTTTGGTAATCAATGTGGCTGTATATCTGTTGATTAGCATAGCCGGGATATTTACGTTTCTATTTGGATATTTAGGACTTGCGGAGAGTGTTGGCAACAACATCCTCGCACTGCCCGCTGCACCAGGAAAGTTGTTGTGGAGGTTTTGGACGCCAATCACATATATGTTCACGCATTTTGGATTTTGGCACCTGCTCGGCAATATGCTTTGGCTGTATTTTATGGGGCAGATGTTTCTGATGGTTTTTGACAACAAGCAACTCTTCGGCACATACATCCTCGGCGGACTGAGCGGCGCATTACTTTATATATTGTGCTACAACGTGTTTCCGGTGTTTAGCCAAGCGGTAACGGCAAGCACCTGCGTAGGCGCGTCGGCGGCTGTAACTGCCATTGTGATTGCAATATGCGTGATGCGCCCAAATATGGAAATCCGTATTTTTGGCATCATACCGATGACCCTCAAATGGCTCGGCATCTTGTACGTTGTATTCGACGTGCTTCAAATCACCGGCGATAATTCCGGCGGACACATCGCACACCTCGGCGGCGCAATATTCGGCGCGTTGTTCGCTTGGCAATACAGCAACGGCAAAGACCTCACCAAAGGTTTCAACAACCTGATGGACAAGATTGTAACCCTATTGCCCTCCGCCAACCAATCTGGCAAAAAACGCAAAATGCGCGTTGTATATAACGATACCAACCACAGCGCGTCAAATTCTGACTTCAACCGCACCTCCGCCGAAAACCAACGCCGTATGGACGAAATTCTCGACAAAATCTCGCAGTCTGGGTATCAGTCGCTAACAAAAGAGGAGAAGGAGTTTTTGTTTAAGATGGGAAGGAAGTGATTTGTTGATTTGTTGATTTGTTGATTTGTTGATTTGTTGATTTGTTGATTTTGGGATTGAATCATTGACCGTCAATATACATTATTATACGCATTATAATAACCGGGGGTTTACACCCCCGTCTTTTATATCTCGCCACTACGTGGCTTAGATTCCGCAAACTTCGGAAACCAAGTCCTGAAAGGACGTTATATAAAAGGCGGGAGTGTAAACCCCCGATTGATGATTAATGGGTGTAACCCCCGATTTGATGATTAATGATTTGCCCCGTAGTTATTGTGCGAAATTCTTGTCCAAATATGCTTGGAAGCGGTCTTTGTACTGTTCGCTGATGGGGATGAATGTATCGTTGTCGAAGACGATGCGGGTGCGCTCGATGACGTCTATCTTGTCGAGGTTGACGATGTAGGAACGATGTACGCGCATAAACTTCTCTTTGGGCAGGTAGTTTTCCACAGCCTTGATGGTCAGGAGGCTCATAATCGGGCGACCGTCGCTGAGGTGGAACCTCACGTACTCGCGCATAGACTCCACATACTTGATTTCGTCGAGATTGATGCGCACCACCTTGTACTCGCTCTTGATGAAGATAAATCGTCCGTTGCCTTCAAACGTAGATGAGCGCGTCTGTTGCAACATTTCGTTGCGGCGTTGCTCGTATGCCTTTTCTACGCGCTTGATGGCGAGATTGAAGTCGTCGAAGGAGAAAGGCTTGCGCAGGTAATCGACCGCGCCGAGTTTGAGCGCGTCGTATGCGCCATCAGTAGTGTTGGAGACGAAAACCACAAACGGCGGCTCTATCAGCGACTTAACGAGGTCGATGCCACCGATGTTGTTGGTATCGGTGTCCACAAAAACCACGTCAACTTGGTTCTTGTCGCTCGTCAAGTAAGCCCGCGCGTTATCAGCGTCGTCGAACTTAGCCACAAGTTGCAGGCTTGGGGTCTTTTCGATGTAGGCGCATATCTGTTCGAGAGCCTTTGCATCGTTGTCAATAGCGATACATTTCATAATAATACAGTTTTAATCGTTAGTATGGATGTGTTTATTGTACATCATTCTGCCGATTCCTTGGGTTTGTACGGGAAGGTGTATTGGTAATTCAACGAGAATATGTGGTTGTTGAATTCCTTCTTGCCCTTCCCACGATTGAACTTCTCTTCAAACATATATTCTAAGGCTATCGAATTGCGCTTGTTGAGTTTCTTCTTCGCGCCGATGATTACGCGGTCTTTGTCAACGAGGTTGCGATTGAGTTCGTAAAACCATTCGTAACTGATGTATGGCGTGAGTTTGATGCTCTTGATTTTGACGCTGCCGAGTAGTTTGGTGCGCAGATACTGCTTGTTGGCGTAGTTGCCGTCGCGGTCTGCAACGTCCTCGGAGTAGTTGCAATATTTGAGCCTTGCTTCGAGTTTGAAGATTGAGGGCGACCATTTGGCTTTGATCCACGTGCCAAAACGTCCCGACCATTCGCTGTCCTCGCCGTCTTCGTGGCTGAGCGTGGCACGGTATTCCGCACCAACGGCAACGAATTTGAGGGGGCTGTATTCGATTTTTGGAGTGATGAGGAAGTCTTGGTATGTCTTCGTCAGACCAAAACGACCTTGGAAGTCGAGTTCGGCGGAGAGTTTTTTGCTAAACTCCTTCTCGATGCCCGCGCCGAGATAGAGATGCGAGCGCGATTCGGTTTCCTGCGCCGAGGCTGAGATTGTCGTTAACGTAAACGTTAACAGCAACAATAATGCGAGTGCTGTCCTCATTTCTTGTCGTCCTCCTTCGCCGTGGTTTTGGTGTCTGTCTTTGCGTCAATAACGGCTGTGGCTTCGTCGCGTTTTTCCTTCACGTAATATACGCGGAGGTAGGCAACGTCTTTGAGGAAGTCGATGCGGGTGAAATCCACGCGCTTCACTTTCAATCCGGTGCGCTTCTCCACGTCGGCGATGAGTGCGGGACGGTCTTCGGTGCGGATTTTCTCGATGCGCTCGTAGATGATGTCGATATGACCCTCGTTTTTGAAGAGCCAATTCTCCAACATCCATACGCACAGCAAGATGGCGCCGTTGGTGAGGAAAAGTTCCGCAAAACTTACCTTCTTGTTTGCCAATGCGTTGACTACCGCAATGCCAATTACCACAAAGAGGTAGGTCATCTCACGGATTGGAATTGGGTCGGTACGGTATTTCAGAATGCCAAACACCGCAAATAGGCCGAGCGCAAATCCGAGTTCCAACTTCACGTCCTCCAAGAGGAAGCACAACAGGAATATCGAGACTCCAAGCGCGAAATAGGTGAAGATGAACTCGTGCCTGCCCGTGGAGCCCTTGTCGTAGATGCACCTGATGAGCAAATACAACACTCCAACTGTGAATACAAGCCTGAAAAGCAACTTACCGAAATCCCAAAAGTCGATTAAACTCAGGTTGAAAATCTTGACGTCTTCCAGACTCGTGGCGGAAGTCGTCTCTTGCAAAATATCCAATAATTCCATTTTGATTGATTATGTGTTTTAATTGTTGAAAATTCTTTTGCTCAACTCCTCCGGCATAAAACAGCCTTCGAGCCGTTTCTGGATGGTGCGGATGCGCTCCTTGAATAGATTGTACTTCACCGGCTGCAACGCCAACACCCTGCCAATGCAGTATTTGGAGAATGACGCCTGCTTGATGCCGTTGCGTGCAAGCACTTTTTGGAGCGGCGACTTAGGTGCTCCCGCCTCGTGTTTGAGTTCCACCATCGAGAAGCCGTCGGTCTCGGTGCTGGAATCGTCGGGGGTCTTGAAACCCAGTTCGCAGTCTATCGTGCAACGCTCGCCCATATCCTTGCGCACAAGCGTGATACGGTGGAAGTGGTTTTGTATCACTGCTTTGAGGGACGCAGGGCTGATGCTTTCTGGAATATGCTCCGCGAGGAAGTCGTATTCTTCGGGGACGATTTCGCTGAGACTCGATGTGATTTCGATGCGCTTTTTCTTGGTCTTGCCCTTGTTGTTCTTGTGTTTTATTTCAAGGAACCTGTTGCCGGTGTCCACGTATGTACGCTTGCGCACCTTGTAACGGTCTTTTTTGCCGTTTTGGTGGGCGGTGAAAAACGTGTTGTCCGGCGTGTCGAAATATACGGTTTCGTACTCCATATACCTCAACCCGTTGATTTCCACGATGTAGTAGTCGTCAACGATGCTCGGCAAGATTTCCTCAAAAAGCACATCCGTCCTCAGTGGAAACTTGGTGTCGATACGGTTCATAAAATTTGCCTTGCCAATGTCGCCAAGACCAATTCCTGCGAACCTGTACAATATGCTTTTGTCCATATTTTATCTATGAATAATCGGGATAAAAATGCCGTTTAAGTAGTAAGACCTTGCTATTTATAAAAGGTTTAAAATAAAAACGGCAATTTTTTCAATTTATTTGTATTTTTTTTCAACAAACCGTCGATGCCATTACCAACCGCGAGGACCGAAGCCGCCGCCGCCCACGGTAGATGTGCATTGTCCGTTGGTGGTGGAGATGGATGTGGCAGTGCCGGTGGCGGATGTTGCCGGGTAATAGAATCCCGAACCGCTCACATATTCGTCGCCCTTCACGGTGGCGTTGGTGATGATGGAATAAGAGCCGGTGGTCATCTTGGATGTTGAAACGGTGATTACTTGGTAAGCCTGCGGTATCTTCCACGCGAGGATGTTTTTGCCATCAGAATCGTTGACGGCAAACACTTGGTTTGCGCTACCAGTTGCCGAAGTGAAGAAGGCAGTCTGTGTTGTACTTGGCGCACTCGCCATTCCCTGCGAACCTGCCGCAATAACTACGCCGCCGGTGATTTTGGGTGTGTAGCCGTCACCCGCGTCAATGGGTTCGTTGGCTTGTCCATTCTGACTTACGAGAACTACGCCGCCGGTAATATTGAGTTCGCCGTTGGAATCGATGCCGTCGCCCGTGGTCTGCACGTATGTGAAACCACCGTTGAAAATGAGCGCGGGAGTTGCGCCAGTAGTTGTTGTGGTAGTCTGCTGACCGGGACGCGGACCCCAACCACCGCCGCCACCCATTTGATTGGTGCCGTTGGAGGCGTTGAAGGAATCGTCGGAAGATTTCACCCAAACTTCGCCGTCATTTACGGTAATTACGACACCTTGGATGCCTTCGTAACTGTTGGTGATGTTGATTTTGCCGCCGTTGATTGTTACATTGCCGGTGCGGATTTCGTCGTCGTTTTTCTTGATGCAGATGCCGTGTCCCGAACCGCTCTCGCCACCGCCGGTAACAGTGGGCGTCAATGTGAAATCGCCGCCGTTGATAGTGATGTCGCCGAGGGCTGCAATGCATTTTTCGGATTTTTTGATGTTGAATGTGCCGCCGTTGATGGTAATCGTGCCGTCAGATTGGAAACCCTCGTCGCCGGACGTAATGTCAAAATTGCCCTTGTCTATCAAAGTGTAGCCGTAGCCCTCTTTGTCGCTTGTGGATTTGAAGGCGTCGCCCTTTACGTCAATGGTGAAAGTGCCGTCGTGGATTACAAGGCAGAGTTTGCCACGGATTCCGTCGTCAACGGTAGTTACCTTATAATTGCCACTATTGAAGAAAAGTTGCTTGGTGCAGGAGATGCCGTCGGCGCAGTTGGCTGTGATATTGAGAGAGCCAGTACCCTTTTCGCCCGCGCTGAACGCCAAATAACGCTTGCTGTAAATGGCTGCGGAATCGGTGTTGTTTTTGGTGTCGGAGATGGTGTTGGTGGTGCCGTCGGCGAGGGTTACGATGGTCTTGCTGCAATCCTTGACGCGGAACGCCGCTTCGGAGGAGCAATTGAGGCTTACACCATTGAAAACCACCTTCACGATGTCGGTGCTGTCGGCGTCCACCTGAATCTGACCGTCGTCGAGAGTGCCGTCGATGTAGTAAGTGCCGGTCTTTTTGAGTTCGATTTTCACGCCAGTCGCCTTGATATCCACGAGGGAGGCGTTGCCCTCTACTTCAAAAGAAGTGTTTTTGCAATGGACGTAGGCAATCAACGATTCGTCGGTGCCCACATTGTAATCGTCGGGATTCTCAGGCACATCCTTGACGTCGCCCGAATCGTCATCCTCAGAACTCTTTGCGCTGCTGTCGTAGGCATAGTCGCTGTCTTCAAAGACGCTCTTGCAGCCCGACACTGAAAATGCGAGCGTAAGTGCCAACATTGCAGCTGAT
>JAEEGK010016097.1_pt1 | contig 16486 bp, 16 predicted proteins | sample 8958771 | NCBI WGS metagenome assembly JAEEGK01 (sample SAMN16246547, study PRJNA631951) | gut metagenome | biome: gut microbiome; feature: rumen; material: SC-attached | host: Bos | place: Iran: Karaj | collected 2018-10 | reverse complement strand
TCTATAGTGGCGCTGATGTTGGCGGCTTTGGGGCTGATGTCACAGAAGATCTGCTTATGAGATGGGCTGAGTTTGGAATTTTCACGCCTCTTTTCAGAAATCATTCCGCAGATGGCACCAGAAGACAGGAATTCTACAGATTTACTGATAAAGAGAGCTTTAAAAACATTCTTAGGCTCAGATACGCGCTGATTCCGTACCTTTATTCAGAATTCATGAAGGCAGTAAATAATGACGAGATGTTGTTCAGACCTTTATGTTTTGATTATCCGGATGATGAAATGGCTTACGAAGTAGAGGACCAGCTTTTTGTGGGCGAGAGCATTATGGTTGCACCTGTATATAAACAGAATGCTACCGGCAGATATGTGTACCTTCCCGAAGACATGAAGCTGTGCAGATTTAGAAGCTACAACGACTACGATGTTGAAATCATATCAAAGGGGCATCACTATATCGAGGCAGCGCTGAATGAAGTATTAGTGTTTATCAAGAAAGGCCATGCGCTCCCACTTGCAGTACCTGTAGGTAGAACAGAACAGATTGATTACAATAACATTAGTTATGAATGCTATGACTGTGATAATAGCGCATATGAGCTGTTTACAGATGACGGTATTTCCAGGTGATTATATAGGATTTTATTTCAGTTTTAGTGTTTATCAAAACAGAGGAGGAGCAGATATGAATGCAAGGGAGTATTTGGAGATTTTACATGTGGCTGAGAGGTTAAAAGACACACCTCGTCACTGCACAACAACGAAGCGCAGGACAGAGAGCGTTGCAGAGCACAGCTGGCGTATATCACTCATGGCATTTCTCTTAAGACATGAGTTTAAAGATCTTGATATCGATAAGGTGGTTGATATGTGTCTTATTCACGACCTTGGCGAATGCTTCACGGGAGATATTCCTACATTCATTAAGACTGACGCTGACAGGGAAGTTGAAGATTCTCTTCTGGATCAGTGGGTCAAGTCTCTTCCCAAGGAATTATCGGATGATATAGCGGCTCTGTATAAAGAAATGGATGCGCAGGAGACGAAAGAAGCTAAGCTGTACAAGTCGTTGGATAAGCTTGAGGCTTTAATCCAGCATAATGAGTCTCCAATCGATACCTGGTCTGAAAATGAGTATGAGCTTAATAAAACATATGCATTTGATACTGTTGCATTCTCGGATTGGCTAACTGAACTGAGAGAAGAGATATTGGATGATACCTTGAAAAAGATAGAAACAGAGAATCAGTAACTTGCGGAATAATATATCAGCGGAGTGATCATGAGTAGAACAGTGATTTTAACTTCATGTGGTTTATCAGACTCCATGAAAGAGCTTTTACTTAACAAATGTGGAAAGAGATTTGAAGAACTACGTATACTTTTGTTGCCTACGGCAGGAATTGAAACAGATGGTGCAAGAGAAGGGCTTGCTGTTTGCCTTGATGAGTTTGAGCAAATGGGAATCCGAAATGAGAATGTGTTGGTTTACAACCTAGAATTGATTCCTTCGAAGACATATAAAAGAACATATTCCGCATACATTTCGAATCCTGCGATTATTTCAAGGTTGATTACTCTGGAGGAGACAAAATCTTTTGATGCAATATTCGTAACAGGTGGTGATGCGGACGTATTGAGCCGTGAAATGAACAGGACAGGCTTCAGTCAAGTATTGAAAGCAGCCGTTGACGCAGGACTTATATATATAGGAATAAGCGCCGGAAGCATGTTTGCAGCGGGAAATCTGGATGAAGGATTACATATTATCCCAAACAGAATATTTCCTCATTGGAATGGTGATAAGATGATTAAACTACCTGAAAAAGGAGAAGAAATATTTTTGGCCGATGGCCAGGCAGTTTACATTGAGGATGATCAATGTTCGTTACTATGATCGTAGCCATAGAAAGATATACCGGAATATTATCTTATAAAATTATTGGAAAAACAAACAGGTCTTACCGTTATGATTACAATGGCAAGACCTGTTTGTTTTATGCGGAAATATGTTTTGCCCTGTACTCTTTTGGAGTCATATGATACTGCTTCTCGAATAAAGAGTAAAAATGTGTCCGGTTGGAGAATTGCAGGTTCTGTGCAATTGAAGAGATGGATTCCTTTGTGTTTACAAGATCCATTGCTGCTTTTCGCAAGCAGAAGGTCATTCCATAGTCGTAAAGGCACATACCTGTAAATTTATTCACTATTCTATTAAGGTAATCTCCGCTGTAATTAAGTACTTTCTCAAGCTCTGAGCGGGTTACTCGTCCATTTCTTTCCGTCATAAGGTGTTCGACACGGCTAAACAGGAGCTGATCATTTCCCATACCCATTTCTACTTCGGTGCAGTGGTAATTGTCTGTGCTTGAAATAAAGTAAAGCAGTTCAGATAACAGGCTTCTCATCTTATATGAAGATCCAAAGTGAGGAAACATCATTGTGTTCAGCATTTCGGTTGAAAGATTCTTTAACTGCTCAAAGCCGGTAGCCTTTGCGAAAGCGGGTATCATATCCAGATATGCTTTCCGATCAGGATTATCGAGATCTGAAATGATAAAACTGTATAGGTTGCTCTTCATAAAATCCTTTTCAGAATGAAAAGAAGAGTGTTCTGCAACCGTAAACAGTTCACCAATCATACTGGTTGACAGTCCTACGAACAGGATGCTTGACTCTGTATCAAAATTTTCTGCATGTCGTATGCCTCTATTTATGAGACAGCATGTGCCGGCAGGGTATTTGTAGTCTATATCTTCTATGCGCTGCGTCACAGTTCCACTCAGAACTATCATGATTTCGTAATAATCGTGGAAATGAAGGGGATGATCATGAAATGCTTTGTCATGGCCTTGAAAAGAATCCCTGGCGTAAAAGGATTCATCTTCTGAAAATGTTATAGCGTTCATATAATCATCTTCTTCGGTACCGCTACAGAATTCATATGTGATCTGGTAGGGCAGCTTTAACTGATAATAGTTTGAATCGCTGCCAGTATTTATGCTGAATGACGCGTTTGGTTTTGCACTTGTTATATAGTCTTTGGATACTTCTCTTAACATAATTGTCTCCTAATCATTCCCATATATGTTACAAATTTTACCACCAAAGTCGTTTCGTGTCATTGTTTGTCCTTTTGACGAACGATAAAATCAAAACATATCAAAGAGCTTGAAACGCTGATATTACTGAATTTAGAAGGAGTTTGACCATGGGGAGAGGAGAATATCTGGTAAAAAATCTTAAACGGCACTGGATGTTATTACTGATGCTATTACCGGCACTCATATATGTTATAGTATTCAGCTATATTCCAATGACCGGCATAGTTATGGCATTTAAGAAGTATCAATATAACGGAGGAATATACTTTTCACCATGGAATGGGCTGAGTAATTTCAAGGCACTTTTTATTTCAGGGAAGCTTCTGCAGGTAACAAGGAACACGCTTTTGTACAATATAGCATTCATCTTTTTCGGAGTTGTATTCGAAATGGGAAGCGCCATCCTTCTGAATGAAATCATCAACAAACTGTTTAAGAAGACGGTGCAGTCCCTTATGTTTCTTCCATACTTCATCAGCTGGGTTGTGGCAGGAGCAATAATCTATAACGTCTTTAACTACGAGCGCGGCGTATTCAACAATATCGTAACATCTTTTGGAGGAACGCCTTTTGACCTTTATAACACGCCGGGGGCATGGCCCTTTGTCCTGATATTCCTTAAGCTGTGGAAGCAGACAGGATATGGATCAGTAGTATATCTCGCAGCAATTACAGGAATGGATCAGGAAATGTTTGAAGCTGCATCAATCGATGGTGCTTCTGCATGGCAGAAGATCAAATACCTTACAATTCCTTCCCTCCGTCCTACGATGATGATCCTGGTACTCCTTGGTATCGGAAACATCTTCCGCGGTGATTTCGGGTTGTTCTACCAGACCGTAAAGAGCAGTGCACTCCTTCAGCCGATGACTGATGTTATCGACACCTATGTCTTCCGGTTGCTCATAGACAATGGAAATGTAGGAGTGTCTGCAGCGGCTGGGCTGTACCAGTCAGTTCTTTGCTTTATCACGATTATGGTATGCAATAAGCTGGTGAAAAAAGCCAATCCGGATTACGCACTTTATTAAGGGAGGTAATAAATGTCTGCTGAAGCTATCAGCCTTACCGAAGGCACAATAATTGAAGAACAAAAACTGTCTGGTAAGACAGTGATAAGAAAGAAGAAAATAAGCAGCGATCAGCTCTCAGTAAATATTGTGGGGGCACTTGCAGTAGGAATATTCGCACTTATATGTGTGATCCCTTTCTACCTGATAATAGTTGCGTCATTTACCAGTGAAACCTCACTGATAAGAGATGGATATCCTATTTTGCCAAGGCTTTCAGAACTTAGCCTGCAGAGCTACGCATTGTGTTTAAAGAATCCTACAGCGATTCTTAAGGCATATGGGATGACAATAAGCGTTACGGTAATAGGAACTTTTCTTTCTGTGATGCTTGCTACGATGACGGGATATGTACTTAGCAGAAAGGATTTTCCGTGGAGAAACCAGTTTTCGTTTTTCTTCTTCTTCACAACATTGTTTAATGGTGGCCTCGTGCCATGGTACCTGATGTGCACACGTTATCTTAATTTCAAGAACAGTATTGTGGGGCTTATCCTTCCGCTGATGTTCTCCGTGTGGAACATGATCATTGCAAAATCATTTATGACAGGAATTCCTGCAGAGATTTCGGAATCCGCAAAGATAGATGGTGCAAATGACATAACCATATTTGCAAAACTTATATTGCCACTAAGTAAGCCCCTTATCGCAACGCTTTCTCTTTTTGCAGCACTGGCATACTGGAACGATTGGTACAACTGCATGCTGTTTGTGACAAATGAGGATATGTTTACATTGCAGTATTACCTTCAGAGAATACTTGGAAGCGCAGAAGCGATGAGGATTGTTGCTGAAAAATCAGGTATTGCGCTTCCTTCAATTCCACTTGAGGGAATGAAAATGGCAATGACCATAATTGCGACAGGACCAATAGTACTTCTTTATCCGTTTGTGCAGAGATATTTTGTCAAAGGACTTACCATCGGAGCTGTTAAAGGCTGATATTACGAAACTGAGTGTAACCCTTAGGGGAGAGTAATAGAGAATAAAAGGAGGATATTCTAATGAAAAAGAAGGTATTATCAATTATGCTGAGTATGGCAATGACAGCTACCATCCTTGCAGGATGTGGCTCAGCAGCAGGCAATGCGCAGTCCGGAGCAAACACAGGGGATACAGTCATTGCTGATGAAGCAACAGCAACGGCAGGGGCTGTGTCACTTGAAGGGCTCCCTGCGGCTATAGGAGAAGGTATCGTAAAAGCTACACCAGAAATGTATAAAGATGTGGATCTGTCTAAGCATAAGACTGTAAACATCACACTCATAGGAGATACTCCTACAGCTTGGAGTGATGTCCTTGCTAAAACAAATGAGTATCTTGAGCCATTTAATACTGATGTTGAGGTGAGTTTTTTAAGCTGGTCCGATTATCAGCAGATGTATTCACTTACACTTACAGGCGGGCAGGTTGACCTTATCTTTACTGCACCATGGTGCTTTATGTATACGGAAGCTGCAAAGGGATCTTTCTATGTTCTTGATAATGCCTTTGTAGCAAAGAACATGCCACTTACAAATAAATATCAGGCACCGGAAAGCTGGGATGAAACTACTATTTCAGGTCAGATGATAGCTGTTCCGTCAAACCAGGCTTCTCCAATGGGAAAGCTTGTTGCTATAAGACAGGATCTTGCAGATAAATATGGAATCAGTTCTCTTAATAACTGGAACGACTATATGAATTTTGCAAAGACCATCGCTGAAAAAGAGACACCTGAAAGCGGTATCTATGCTCTTGCAGCTGCCGGTGACAATAACGAGCTTTGGGATGTTTACAGACAGCAGGAGGATACATTCCTTGCTCTGGACAGTGATTACTTTGATCTTATCTACAATTATAAAAAAGGTGAATTACCTGATGCTTCAGATATAAAGCTTGTTTATGAGACAGATCTTTTCAAAGAATATGCAAAAGATATGAAAGAACTTGCAGATGCTGGGGCATGGAGCAGAAGTGCACTTACAAATACGGTTACAGATGATGATGCATTCGGAAATCTTCAGGGCGCGTCAATCGCATGGAATACATCAGTATTTACCTACATCGAGCAGGCAGAGCAGACAGATGGCGTTGTAGGAGCAGCATATGATCTTACAAAGAACAACCTTGTGGGCTGTGAGAATTATTCAAATAATGACATGGCAATAGCTGCAGGAAGTGCTGACCCTGCAAGAGCTGCTATGGTACTTGATATTTTAAAGTGCGATACATATATAAATCATCTCTGGATACTTGGTGTTGAAGGCGAGCACTATACTGTAAATGACGCCGGAGAGTATACAGAAACAGATAAGGCAGGCGACTTTGCAGCATATGCAATATCTGCATCATGGGCTATCAAAAATGGAGACCTTAAAGAAGCTGGCGGAGACCCAAGAGCAACAGAAGTAACTGACAGCTGGGAAGAGAGAGTAGTAAGTAATCCTACAGTAACATTTGTTTTTGACGATTCAAATGTGGCAGATTATAAAGCTGCGGTAGGCACAGTACTTAAGGATTACGTTCCAATGCTTGAGCTTGGGCTTGTAGATGACGTTGATGCCACAATAGAAAAGATGATCAAGGAATGCTATGACTCCGGACTGCAGAATGTTCTTGATGAATTTGATGCTCAGTACGAGGCATGGAAAGCAACAAGATAAGATAAAAATGGGAAAAGCCGCTGTTAGATGCGGCTTTTCCAAATATAAAACATAAGGGATTATGCGTGATGAAAACTAAGTTTGCATATGGAGCAGACCTTGGCTGGATGACACAGCTTGAGGACAGGGGCTTTAAATGGATAAATGAAAAAGGAAAGACGGTATCATGCCTTGAAGCGGTCAAAGAGAAAGGGGCAGATTCAGTGAGATTCAGGATATTTGTAAACCCTCCTGAGAAAAGCTTTGTAGAAGAAAAAGACGGTACAATGGTAATGCTGGGGTACTGCGATGCCAAAAGAGTAGTGGAGGCAGCAAAGAGGGCAAAGCAGGCAGGTATGCGGATAATGCTGGACTTTCATTATTCTGATGAATTTGCGGATCCAAAGAAACAGTACATTCCTAAAGAATGGGAAGGTCTGTCTCATGAAGATCTTTGCCAAAAGGTAAGTGAGCATACAGAATATGTTCTTGGGATCATGAAAGAGCAGGATATATACCCTGAGTGGGTTCAGGTGGGCAATGAAATAAACCCCGGAATGATGCACCCCATGGGAGATTTAGAAAATCACCCGTTCCAGCTTGTTGAGTATATAAACAGCGGCTACCTCGCTGTAAAGAATGTATTCCCAGACTGCAAGGTTGTTCTTCATCTGGCAAGCGGTCAACATCCAAACTGGGTAATGCCGTTTTTGGAGAACTTCTTTGAAAATGGTGGGATGACTGATGTTCTTGGCTTTTCCGATTATCCTTACTGGTGCGATCTCATAAACAAAGAAACTCCGGAAGAAAATGTTGATTCAAGCATAGACAATTGGACAAGGTGCTTGGATATGTACAGAAACAGATTCCATAAGCCTGTCATGATTGCTGAGATAGGTGGTCCTGAATACGAAGAGAAAGAAACAAGGCAGCTTATCGGGGACACAATAAGAATGCTAAAGCGTGTGCCTGAGGGTGAGGGGCTTGGGATATTCTACTGGGAACCGGAAGTATGTTCAGAAGTCCTTCCTGATGCGTATCCGCTTGGAGCATCAAGACTCGCTAAGAATTATACCCTTCAATTGACGGAAGCCTTGTCTGCATATAAAGATGCATAAAAATGATTTGGAATTATGTATGGCAGATAGAGGTTAGACGATAATATTGGAATTAAATCTGTCTTGGCGGCTCGGAGAGTAATCATCGAGCCTTTATTACATGCTTCCATGAACAATTATCAAACGCCAAGTAGATCCTGTAAATCGGAAGTGCTCAAGATAGTTACAAGAGGCGGATTATAAGAGATAATGTTCTCATCTTCCATTTTTTTTAACTCTCTATGTAGTGATGGACGTGAAACATTCATGATCATTGCCCAATTTGAAACGGATCCTGGAATCTTAATGACATCCCTGCCTGTCTGCCTGGCTTGCATTAACAGCCAGAATGCAGCTTTCTGCGCTATTCCGCTGTAGGATAACAATTCAAGCCTCTGTTGCAGCATGTAGGTGGCAGAAGCTATTTCTGATGTGAAATTCTCCAGGATTCGAATATCCTTCTGCATTAATACCAGAGCATCTTCTTTTCGAAAAACAATGAGCGTAACAGGCTCCAGGGAAACAACGTCACATGGATATTTATGGCTATGAGAAAAAGCTGCGGCAGGACCGATCATTTCCCCAGCGCCTCGTACAGAAACATTTATCTGGCTTCCATTTGGAAAAGACTTCTGTGCTTCGACACTTCCTTTAAGAACTATGCCTATCCGGTCAGCATCATCCATAAGATGGAAAATAGTTTCTCCTTTGTCATAGCCTTCAATGTGATGAGGAGCTTCTTCTAATATCTTCTTTATTTCTTTTGCTGAAATCCCCTTGAACAAAGTACTTGTCTCCAGTACAGAATAATCCATCACAGTTCTCCCTTCATTCAGATCATAGTTATAGTATACACGAAAAAAGTTATAAATATGTATCTGTGGATACAGATTTTTTTGGCGCGGAGGGATATACTTATCACAGAACGAAAGAAAAAATGCATACTAAAGGAAGGAGTACCGGGTTATGAGTTATACAGAATGGAAAGATAAAACAGAAGGATTCAGGACTATAGATGTAAGAGGCATTCAGGGGAATTTTTTCCAGGGATTGAAGAAACAGGCAATTGAGCTTCCGGCAGGAGAAGGACTTGAGATCATCCAGAGTTTTGACCCGATTCCGCTCTATGAGGTCATGGAGGGGCTTGGATATGAGCATTATACCAAGCAGGCTGGCGATTCAGAGTACCATGCATATTTCTACAGAACTGAAGTAAAGCAGGAAGAAAAGGATATCCCGATGAGACCTGCAGCTCTGACAAATATGCCGCTTATTGATGAAAAGCTTGGGAATATTGCAGTGAACTTCTGGGACCTGACCTGGAATGATGATAATCGCTATCTGCCGTATGAAACAAGACTTCTGCTATCCCTGACGAATGCAGTCGGGGCAGGAAGAATGCGCCAGGCTACAAGAGAGCTGGTGAAAGCATATATCCACGGATTAGATAGTGCTGCCCTTGATGATGTTTTTGAACTCCTTGCCTGGAATCAAGGTATTGGGTATTTCAGTTCCGAGATTGGACCATCCACTCTATTTGCGGCATATAAGACAATCAAAAATATGGAGAAACTGGGAAAAGGGCGCGATGAGATTAGTGGAATATTAAAAGAAAAGTTTGGCGAAAAAAATCCTGATGTAAGAGTCGGATAAGGCGGTGAGCTATGAAAGAAAAAGTAGGAGAGGTCTTTTCAATAGCGCAGGATAATAAGCCTGTTCCGGGATGCACAATATCAAAAGAGGTACATGGCGGAGAGAATTATATAGCATATTTTTCTCTTGCAAAAGCCACAGATATTAGTGCTGAGATCTATCCTTATCACAAACTTCTGATTATTGCAGAAGGCAGCGTGGAGATATATGGAACGGATGGATTCAGTAAAAAGCTGAAGAGTGGTGAGTGTATAGTAACAGATACTGACGTTCCGGTTGGAATAAGAACATCTGAAGGCGCAGTATACACAGAGATAGCATTAAGGAGGGACGATAAGATGAATGAAGCAGTAAGAGCAGGCGAGGTATTTAAACTGGCAGAACTTGTACCATATCAGGATGGTAAAATAGTAAATATGGATGTGGTCCATAATGACAAAATGAAATTTGTAGTCATGGCGTTTGATGAAGGTACCGGGCTTTCGGAACATGCAGCACCGGGAGAGGCTATTATCTTCGCATTGGATGGCGAGGGAATTATCGGATATGAGGGAAAAGAACATCCGATAAAAGCCGGTGAGAATTTCCATTTTGCGAAGGAAGGTATTCATTCCGTAAAAGCAATAAAGAAGTTCAAGATGGCGCTTCTTTTGACGTTGGAATAAGTTTTTTGAATCTGCTGTGATTGGAGAGGACAGGAGGTAAGCACATGATCAGAGTAGCATTTTTTGATACCAAGGCATATGACAAACCATCATTTGAGCAGTACGGGAGCAGAAATGATGTTGAATTCAAGTTTTTCGAGACTAAGCTGACTGAAGATACAGCGGATCTTGCCAAGGGCTGCGATGCTGTCTGTGTGTTCGTAAATGATACGGTCAGCGACAAGGTTATCGACAGACTTTATGAAAACGGAGTGAAGATGATTGCTCTCAGATGTGCAGGCTATAACAACGTGGATGTTGAGCATGCATATGGGAAGCTACATGTTGTTCATGTTCCTGCATATTCACCCTATGCCGTTGCCGAGCATGCAGCAGCACTTCTTCTTACCTCGGTTCGAAGGATCCACAAGGCATACAACAGGACAAGAGAGTTCAATTTCTCTCTCAGCGGGCTGACAGGCTTTGACCTTCACGGAAAGACGGTAGGTGTAGTTGGAACGGGAAAAATCGGGCGTATATTCATAGACATCTGCCGCGGATTTGGCATGAAGGTGATAGCTTATGACGCATATCCTGCTAAGGACAGCGGAATAGAGTATGTCACACTTGATGAGCTTTTCGAAAAGAGTGATATCATATCCCTTCACTGCCCTCTGACGGATGATACCAGGCATATGATAAATGCTGATGCCATCGAAAAGATGAAAAAGGGTGTCGTGATCCTCAATACTTCAAGAGGAGCCCTTATTGATACCGAGGCACTTCTTGAAGGAATCAAAGCCCGCAAGGTCGGTGCAGCATGCCTTGATGTATATGAGGAGGAAGCTGATATTTTCTTTGAGGACAGATCAGGTCATATCCTTAATGACGAGCTTTTATCAAGACTCATATCCATGCCAAATGTCATAGTGACATCACACCAGGCATTTCTTACGGAAGAGGCCCTGAATAACATAGCCGAGACCACAGTAAACAATATCCGTTCTTTCTTTGACAAAGAAGGAATCTGCGATAACGAACTTTGCTACCGTTGCGGAAATATAGAACACTGTAAAAAAGAGCGAAAAGAGAGATGTTTTTAAAGGAGGATGTTTATGAAGTATAAAGTAAATGAAACATGTATTGGATGCGGATTGTGCGCATCCACCTGCCCTGAAGCCTTTTCAATGGGGGATTCTGGTTTGGCAGTTGCTACTGAAAAAGAGGTTTCGACGGAATTGCTTGCAAGTGCAGAAGATGCCAAGAACGGATGCCCACTTGGCGCTATTACTGAGGAGTAAATGTGAAATGAGCTTCTGAATATTTATTCTGCTTTTGGAATAAAATAGGCTGTTTTAGACGGCCAAAAAATTACACATAATCGATTATATTTGAATATATCCGCACGATTCAATTTTATACAAAACAGAAATAAGTATGACCTCTATACCTATCAAATTGGTATAGAGGCCATTTTTGAACTAGAATTACAGTTTATTTGGATCAAAATCTTTTCCTTTTTCAGATTCATAATAATCAAGATATGGCGAGTAGGAACGCAGCAGGGTAGAAGTTGCAGTTCCGGTTATTTCTGATGTTATGAAAATATTCTTTGCCTGGGTAAAAGTATTCTTTTTGAAAGAGTTTCTCATGTCCCTGGCTCGAATGTTATTTTCATCACCAAATAGCAATGAAGAATACTTTTTTAGCATCTTTTCAATAGACCTTATCCCAAGTCGCTTCATTTGAAGGGAGAGGAATAGGGCATCATCATGGCCATAGACTGTTATCAGTTCCAGCCTTTTAGTTAGATATACGCTCAGAACTTCAGCTATATAGGGAGAAAAGTATACTTGATTTGGTTCCCTTCTTGATCTTATAACAAGGTAATTATGTTCCATATCCACATCAGATATGTTTAACTCCACGCATTCAGAGGACTTTATGCCAGCACCGATGATTAAAGCAAGGATAGCAGTATCGCGGGCTCTAAGCTTGTTTTGATACCTGATCATATTTTTGAATGGAAGATCACCATCTGAAACATATTCCAAGAGTTTAATGTTATCCTGCATATTTGAGCCTGCAGGAGGATGTGGTGACACAATAGGTCTGTTTACTTTTAAGAGAGGATTAAAAGCAATAAAATCTTCTTCAAAGTAGTAGTCAAAGAACGATGATAGTGCACAGAGCTTTCTTTTAAGAGTCTGATCAGATGATACCTTAGGTTTTCCGTTTACAGTAGCAGATCTTAAGTATTCAACATATTCTTCAATTACTTCTGGAGTTATTTTACCCATGTCAGAGATTTTCATCTTATCAATGTCATATGAAGTAGTCCCCAGATAATCAAAGAATTCCTTTAGCTCTAAAGCATATGCGTAGTATGAACTAGCCTTAAAGGTTTGCTTTTTATCATTAAAGAACCTTCTGGCAAATTCTGGCATGTGTTCATCAATCATTTTGTTTGCTTTGTTTAATTGAATTTGATCTTTAGATAATTTATCCATAGATAAATTATAGAACGCAACCAATACCACGAACAGTGAAGAGGTTATCGCAACTATCGCTTTGCGGGACATTCCATGTACATATATAATAGTATTATATCAAGTCATAAGGTTAGCAAAGAAACTGATGGCGTCGTATACAAGATTGAGAGGATAGCCTATGGCATTTTCTGCAGAGAGATATCTGATTCACGTTGAAAGTCCTGAAATAACCCCAAATGAAAATAAAAGAACTCAGGTGATTGATTGCATTATGAAATACTTCGGCATGCATCCAAATAGTCTTCTGAGTAAAGAAAGGTTGTCTTGCAAAACATACATTGAAAGCATACTTCCTGAAGATGTGCTGTACGCGCATAGCGTTGAGGATCTGGCTGTTAAAAGCATCATTGAGGCTGCTGAAGGGTATTTGAGAAGCGAAGGCTTTGACGCAAATAACCAGGCATTCAATGATGAGCTGTTTGCAATATACTGTTCTGGTGTATCGAAATACATAGAGTTTGGAGGAATTACTTATGAAGAGGGTATTGCCAAGATAACAAAGTGGCATGAGAAGTGCAATATAAGTGGAGATAAAGAAGAACTAGATTCACATGAGCTGGAAGCTACTACCGGTGGCATTGCAGGAATTGTTGATTGGCTACCCGATGCACTCGAGAATAAAATTACAACTGTAGAAAAGCCAAATCTGCAACAGTAGTTGCGGTAATGATAGGCGGTCCCTTGTGGACCGCCTTATTTTTTGTCATAGTTAACGCAACTTTTATGAGCCGGAGAATCCTCCTTTCCTTAAAACAATTTAAATTTTGCGATGCTGTAACAGATATTCCATTTCTGAAATCAACAGATGATAAAGATTTGTTGGTTGAAATAGGCTTGCGATGATTATATTATTATCAAAAAAGAAAACAGAAGGAGCAAAAATGTTAGCATTTTCTCTAAATTCCGCTGCAGGACCTTATGAAGTTACAAGGAAAGAAATAGCTGATTATTTCAGTGAAATGCTTGATATTAAAGAGAATACCGTAAAAAAAGGTGTACAACAGATCATGATCGGTACGGTGTCGAAAAACCACGACACTGCGCTTAATGCCTTGAAAAGGATCAAGGCTGCCGGATATGAGTATATAGAAATAAATGATTTCATGGTAGAGAAGTCATCTTTTATAGTAAAGCTTTTGACTAAATTTGGTGGCATGGATATAGGAAACAGCGGTAATCAGGATTGGCATACGCTTATTTCTGAGAGCGGACTTAAGGTCAGCAGCATGCACTCAAATCTTGGTGCAATAGAAACGGATACTGAGAGAGTTGCAAATCTTGCGAAAAGCTATGGTACAGACGTGGTTGTGATCACCGGAATGTACAGATTTGATTACAGCAGTTTAAAAGAGGTTGAGACTTTGGCAGAGCGGTTAAATGCTGCCGGAAAGGCTCTGAAAGAGCGCGGAATAATACTCTTATATCATAATCACAACTGTGAATTACAGAAGGTTTCGCCGGATAAGACAGCCTATGATGTGATCATAGAAAACACTGATGAGGAATATGTGAATTTTGAGCTGGACACATATTGGATGACCGACGCAGGAGCAGATGTCTATCCGATAATAGAAAAGCTCGGATCACGCCTTAAGTTCTGGCATATTAATGACAGAGGGAACACACAAAAAGGCCCCTACATGACCCCAATTCTTAAAGAAAAGGCTACGGAGCTTGGAAAAGGCAACATGAACCTTAAGGGACTTTCAGAAGTAATAATGAAAAAAGGCGTTACGGCAGTTATTTTGGAAACTCACATGAACTGGGTGGACAACGACCCGGTAAAGAGCATTGAGGTGAGCTCAAAATTTATGAACGAACATTTTTAAGCGTGGTTGAGGCGAGGAAGATAATGCTATGTGCAATGTCTTCCTCGCTTTCTTTATATCCGGATTTGCACCAGTTTTCTATTATGCCGGCACTTCCTGCAGAAATATATGAAAAGAGGATATCTTTTGTAATTCCTGAAGATAAATTCTCATAAGGCGACATGGAATTTGAGAACATCTCATAGAGCATATCCGATATTTTTGAGGTGAATCCGGAGCTGTTGGGGTATATCAGATGCTTTATGGAGGGTGAATCAGTGATATTTTCACGTATATATTTAAGTGTCTGTGCAACCGAAATGTCAAAAGAAGTATCCTTGGCATTTTGGAACTTTGATTTCAGCTCATTTACGGCATCTTTCTGCAATTCATCCACAAGGTTGGGAACGTCAAGATAATGCTTATAGAAGGTTGCCCTGTTTATTTCTGCAAGAGTGCATATGTTAGTTACCGTTATCTTTTCGTACCCGGTTTTTTGCAAAAGCTCGTAGAAAGCCGATCTTATACGCATCTTGGTATATCGTACACGGCCATCCTCTTTTTTGGCATTTTCTGTTTTGTCAGTGTGATTGCTCTTTATATCAGACATATTCAACATTTTCTCCTGTTTTGTTTAATAAGTAACGCCCTCTTATGTATTGATGGTTGAAGAGACCTATTGTGATATCTATAATCGATATATAAAGATAATACACATGTGTTGCATATATTTCAAGCGTTGTTTAAAGATATAACAAAGGTGGGGAACTCTAAATGGATAACAGACAAAAAGAGATTTTTGAGAGCGATAATTTGTGGAAATCAATCATGAGCATGGTTATACCGGCGCTTCTGGCCATACTGGTAATGCTTGTATATAACCTGGCAGACATGGTTTTTGTTGGGCAGACAGGAGATACAGCACAGGTTGCAGCGGTATCGATCGTGGGGCCGGTCTTTAATCTGATAATGGCCGTTGCCATGCTTCTTTCTGCCGGTGGCACAGTTATTATTTCAAAAGATCTTGGCGCAAAAGAAGAGGAACATGCGCGGCAAATATCTGCGATATGCATCTGGGGCGCTCTGATACTTGGAGTACTAAGTTCTGTTATGATAATCGGGTTTAACAGGCCACTGCTTCTTTTCCTTGGCACAACGACAGATACTTACTCATATGCAAAAACTTATATGGTAATTCTGGCAATCGGTGCACCGTTTTTGCTTATCAGTAATATGCTGGGGCAGCTGCTGAGGGCAGAAGGAGCTGTAAAAGAGGGCCTTATCGGAAATCTCACGGGAACACTGGTCAATATTATTCTTGACCCTGTATTTATCCTTACTATGGGCATGGGTGTTTCAGGAGCAGCGATTGCTACAGTTTTGGGTAACATAGTGGCAACTATGTATTATCTCAGATATATGCGTAAAAAAGCGATTGTTCTAAATATGAAATTGTCAAATGCCATGAAGAATCCATTACTTATATTTTCTGTGATGGTACTTGGACTTCCAAACGCTGTAAGTACGGTTCTGTCAGGTTTTGCAAATTCTTTTGCAAACCAACTTCTATCTAAGTATGGCTCAGATACTATAGCGGCCAATGCAGCAGCAGGAAGGATAAATCAGATTATTGTGATGGTTCTTATGGGAATATGTATGGGAGCGCAACCTCTCATATCGTATAATTACGGTGCAGGAAATCTGAAAAAACTCTCTGGAATTATGAAGAGGATTTTGCTTTTTAGTGTTGTGGTTGGCACTGTTACAACAATATGTGTCATTGCATTAAGAAGCGCGGCAATAGGTTTGTTCTTAAAAGATGAAGCTGTTGTTGCTTTAGCAGAATCGATAATATCTCTCCTTATGCTAAGCTCGCCATTTCTTGGTTTTTTTTATCTTTCAACAAACTTTTTGCATGCAACAGGAAGAGCAATG
>JAEEGK010016096.1_pt1 | contig 16486 bp, 17 predicted proteins | sample 8958771 | NCBI WGS metagenome assembly JAEEGK01 (sample SAMN16246547, study PRJNA631951) | gut metagenome | biome: gut microbiome; feature: rumen; material: SC-attached | host: Bos | place: Iran: Karaj | collected 2018-10 | reverse complement strand
AATATCAAAAGTCACAGCCTATATACTGATAAATTCGGGATAAATGTGCTACAATTAAACCACACAGATAAAGCAACAAAAGAAGATATCGATAACAATCTTGTCTACTGGGCAGAACTTTTTAAGGCGACAACCTGGGAAGAATTCAAAGCCCTAGCCAAGAACCATCCTGATATAGAGGAGGTCGGAACATTGATCTTTGAACTTAATTACGACAATCAAGCAAAAGAAATCTTAGAAGGCCAACGCCGTTACAGAGAGCAAATGAACTCTCAATATACCGCAGGGTATACTGACGCCGAAGAAAAGAACAAAGCAGAAAAAGAGCAGATGCAAGATGAAATAAATAAGCAAGCTGCCACCATCGCCAAGCTGCAAGAAGAGCTTCAAAAATACAAAAATAAATAATTAATACACTAGGCCGGATCACACGATCCGGCCCTTTTCATCTCTCTTCAAGATACCTCACTACTTTCCCATGCTCCCGGGCATACTCAATCTCAGATCTCGTACTATCCCCGATATACCCTCCAACGTTAATGACAAAAATCTCATCCGCCATATCAATCTTGCGCTTATGCATATCATCCAGCATCACCTTAGTCTTCGTAAGCGTGCCCTCGTCCATGTTCTCCCACACTTCCTCGTCACCGGAATGCCCAAAAAGCCCAACACTGATAACAATGTTCCCCTCTAATGTAAGCCTCTTCTGCGCTTCCATAAACTCATCCTTAAAGCGCGTACTTCCGCATAATGTGATCACCTTATAATTTCCAACCATGATTTCATCCAACCAATCCTTATATTATTTCTGGGCAAAAGAGCTATCTCAGGCAAAAGAGCCATCACAGTATGATCAAATCCCCATCAACAAATCCAACTGCCACACCATCAAGCTTTTTCAGCTTATCTGCGTTGCTTCCTGTCTCCAGATACCTTGTAAGCTTTGTCAGCAAATCTGCAAGCACAGTCTCCCAGTCATCTTCGGAGTTCCAGGTAAAAGGATTATCTCTTGTATCAAAATCCGATACTTCATCACAGGCCCAGTCATCGTCATCCGGGTCAAAAGAGCTACATCCAACCAGTTCCAATGACCAGCTGTTATCAGCATCCTCATATATGTTAAAACACGCCGCCACAATATCTTTGGGTAATCCCTGCGCCAGCACTTTATCAATCCATGTTGCTAATTCGTCATACATAATCTTTCCTCGTTTCAGTTCATTTTATCTGAACCTTTATACCTAACACTGTGGCTCTGATCCATAAATATCCTTAGAATCATTCAACCAACCCGCAATTTCAATATCTTCTTTATCAAAACCAGCTTTTAGTTTTTGTTCTAATAACCCCCATTTAGAACCATCCGCCAACAATACCATTTCATCAACATTCTTCTGCAAAACGCTTTCATAATTATATTGCTTTGCTAATGTTGAATATTTGAATTTCAATATAGAATTATTGATGCACTTCATGTATCCAAACTTAGATAATGAGCCATCTAACAAAATTTTCTCCTTATCGCTAAAGCTGTAATCGTTAGCACCTAATATAGCTAAGTCTTTCCATCTTGATATTTTACGAACAACCAACTTTATGCGTTTGTATTTAAAATGATGTTCCTTATGCTTAATTGCGTCGACTACGCTAGTAATATCAGGTATCTCAAATGGTAATATGTCATTTTTCCCAATCTTACGTTTTCTATCGCCAACATAGTTTATGTCAACAAAGCATAATACTGCTTTCATAATTCCAACGTAATCTTCAAAATCATTCTTTATAGACTGATAGCAATTATTCCTCCACTTTTGAGTACTCCCTTTATCCATAAATAGAGTATTGATATCTTTTGCAATTAAAAAGAATCCTTCAGAATTAAAAAAACGATTGATCTCATAAGCCTCTTCAAAATGAGAACAAGAATTAACATTGATTTTTAAATGTAAAATCAAATGCTCTATATAATTGCAATATGCTAAGTTCTCTTTCTTTTGACAATCAAATGGAAGTATGGGAGCTAAGTGAGGATCACCTGCATTGCTATATCTGTCCTCACAAATGTGATGGCATAATAATCCTTCCGAAGTTCTCGTAACTTTTCCATTCTTACGTTTGCACTCGGGTGAACTATAATAATCGTAAAGCGCCATCCCATATTTGCCCTGCAAATATGAGCATAAATCATGGTATGTCATTTGTAATTCTTTTACATATTCAGGACTCATGTAATAACACCCTATTCAAAAAGGTTGCAACATCTTCCTATGTTATTTGAACCTCAGTTTTTCCTATTACATCTTCTTTTTCAGAAATTGGACCATTGTGATATGAATCGTAATTACTTCATATCCAACAAACTCATGCTAAAATTGCATAAAAACTATTCTTTTATTTTCCTGAACTGATTATCATCTAAATACATATATGATTGTGGAGATTGTGATATTCCAATCTGTTTTAATCTAATCTCATTTTTACATTCATGAACCTTCCCTAATATGTATGCATAAGCTTCATCTTTTCCACAAAAATACTCCATATACTTTTTTTTAGTAATTCCGCCACTTTTCCTAGTACTTTCCCATAAACGAGCTGGCGTATCCGTGATAACTCCTTTTACCTCAGCAAAACCTACCACTCTTTTCTTAGGACTCGTTTCATAGATTACAATTTTATCAATATTTTGCTTAGGTTTACATTTTCTATATTCAAATGTTTTTTCTCCTGACAAAATTCTCTTTACATATTCTGTTTTTATTGGTAATAAAATAGTTGCCATTATTATCCCCTATATAATTTAGTTTCAGATTCATTTATAATAGAATTGAATTGTTGATCAGTCAGTCGATGAAACGGTCTAGGTCCCTTCCATTTTTCAACTATATTCATTTTGTATAACTGATCTAAAGTCACTTTTTTATTTAATTCTTTACAAAAGATAAACTTCAACACCTTCAATTGAGACGATTTCGTTCTCCAGAAATAAGATAATTGATCATTTGAGAAAACACTACGATTTTGACAAAAATTCATATATTCTTCTTTACTATGGAATGAAGTAATTATCTCATCTATAACTCCCACAGTAGTTAAAACAGAAGAATACCTTTTAATCTTTCCTTCTTCGCCAATTCTATAAAATAGAATAATATCTCCATTATTTACAAAGCTAGTATCTCCCCATGTAATATATACTTTTTGTAAAGCATATCTGTAAGGAGCTTCAACCATATAGTCCCCTTCGTTCTCAGTCAACAAAGCTGAATCCGGCAACAAAGGCGTATGATACTCAGGTTTTATAGGTAAAATAAATTTAGCTCTTGAATAATCCACATTTGGAAAGTTTTCTTTTATGTTCTTTTCTATTGAATAAGATCTCAATGGTTTAACTAATACTGTTTCATCCCCATAAATATTATGTTTTAATCCATAGTAGTAGAACCCCCATCTCTTCAACAATTGCGATAAAGCCTTTAATTCATCACGATCATCATATAGGGTTACATATATCTCATCAACATTTCTCTTTATAGCGTTATCAAATATTATCTTAATAAAACGCTCCCCCAGTCTAAATCCTGTTGATTCGACCTTAAAAGTTCCAACCTTTAATCTTTTCTTTGGTAAAAAACCGGGTTCTATATCGCTATATGCTTCATTTATTCCTTCTGTTTTTAAATATAAAAACCCTTGAATATTACTTTTATCATCATAACAAATATAAGCCTCTTCCTCACTTTTTCCCATAAACCATTTATCAAATCCATCATATGATTCTCTAAGCGAATCGAAGAAAGGATTTGTTATGTCGATATTCCCAAAATACTCTTTTTTTACTGAAAGCGCTTTATAAGTTAGTAATTGTGGGTTTTCACTAGATACTTTGATTATAAATGAATTTATGGAAAAAACTCTATTTGAAATACCTAGAGCCTCAGCTTTATTCCTCATTCGTCGGTCTTCAGTTATAAGAATATCAGCTTTTCCAATATAGGTTTCAAAAAGCAACTGATTATCTATTTCATCATTTATAGTCTTTGATACACCACCCACTATACGCTTAAATGCATCCGTTTGAGGAGATACAGTATGCATTTCTTCATATGATGCTAATTTTGCATCATATAACTGTTGCATATTACCATTAGAATATTTCCTTAATTCATTTACAGAATAAGGGTGAATCATTTTAGTATAATGAAGCTTATCTAACCAATAAAATAAAAGCCCAATGCTCTGATTTGTAACTTTAGTATTTTCCCTATGAATAATAATGTTAGTATCTAAAAGCGCCTTCACTTTTTATTACCTTCCCTTAATCTATAATTATCATAAGATCAATAACATTCTTCATTTTAATAATTCCGACATACATTATGGCTTATTATTTTTTCCTTTTATAGATTCCCTATGTTCCTTTCTTCTCAACGACTCAACTATCAAACCCTGAATAATACCATGCACATAATTCGTATACCTGATATATATTTCTTTCAATATCAAAGGAGAAGAAATCAAGATAAACGGTCTTGCCGTTATCAAGAGATAATACGTATTTGTCCCTGAGAATCTTAGCCGATTCGTATACGGATTTATTATCAAGATGAATAAGCACACGTTCAAACTCTGCATCAGATAGTGTTGCAGAGCCTTTGGCTTCCAATAGTTTATTTTTATTAAATTCCGCGAGTTTATCTTTGAAATTGTCCAGCACGTCAGAGTAGTTCTTAAGTTCAACATACTCATATCCGATGCTTTCAAGTCTTTCAATAAACTTTATTTCAACCTCGTATTCGGATTGAACGCGCCCCATATATTTGCCCCTTCATAAAGAAATGAATACCTGCTTAAACAGCGGAATCATGCTGTTTCATATAGTGTTAATTATACCATATAGTTAGAGCAAAATAGCGCATAATTATACGCTTTGACACTATTATTTTACTCACTTGGGGTAGCGTCAAGAAATGTACAAAATAAGAATTATTGAAAAAGAACAAGTGTTTGGTAAAATAATAATGGTGCTACCATTCACGGTAGGCGGTTAGTCCTTCAACCGGAGGACTGTGACCTCCGTTAATCATAGAAATCTCGTATGAGAAATCCATGTTGGGAGGGAATGGCTTATGCTAACCATCAACGACTTGATTGCAGTTCTCGCACTGTGTGCGACGTTTTACAGTCTTGGATACGTTCATGGAAAGCGTGATTCCAAGACACAAAAATAACCGCCCGAGCCTCAGAAACTTAGAGCGGTTATTAAAAAATAACTTATCATAGTACAGGGCTAACCGTCTATCGGTAGCACCTTTTTTCTTTTATTATAATATCATTCCTGCATGGAGTAGTCAAACATCGTCAAACCACAATAATAACTCGAGGAATATCAAAACAATCAGCAATCTACAAGTGCTGTCAATTCCCCATTAGCCAAAACAGCAAGATGCTGCGTTGCTCTGGATACCGCTGTGTACAGGCAGTGCTTGCCAAGTTCGTCCGTAGGATAGGATTCTGCGTCTGCGTCGGGCAAGATCACATTGTCAAACTCAAGGCCCTTTGCAAGTGCAAGCTCTATAAGAAACGCACCGCTCTTTGGAAGGCTGTCACCTTCGGAAACAATCTGCAAAGCTTTATCACCAAGGGTTCCCGCTATCTTTTCAAGGCTGTATGCGTTTCTGCAGATAACTGCAGTAAGGCCGTCCTTCTTTTCATAATCTTCTATTAAAGTCTTAAGATTCTCACAGTATTCTTTGTCAGAAGCACAGCTCTTTACGATTATTTCTTCTCCGGGTCTTTTTACTGATGAGACCATCAGCTTTTTTTCCGGAGGGAGAAGTGAAGCAAATACCTTGGTTATCTCAGGCGAACTTCTGTAACTTGTCATAAGAGGAAGCTCTGCAAATTCTTTTCCTGCTTCCTGCGCCATCTCTTTTATCCCTGCAAAAGAAACTGTGCCTGCTCGAATTGCCTGGAATTCATCACCAAGCAGCATGAAACGGGCATTAGGGAAAAAGCCGGCAAATATCTTAAGCTGCGCCGCAGTGTAGTCCTGCACTTCATCTATCATGACATATCGTACATTGCGGTTACAAATACCTGTCAGCTCCATCTTGGTATAGAGCCATTCTGCTGCCGTAATGTACTCACTTCCAAGGATTCTCTGAGCAACATGCTTAACGTTTATAAAATTGCAACGTCTGATAAAATTAAGCGCACCGCCAAAATCATTCTCAATGCGGTTTTCTTCTGCAGTATCAGAGCCTGTGGTATTCTCAGAATCATCATTAAAAATATCCTTATTTCTAATGATGCTCTTGGCTCTCTCTTCAAGCTCTTCTGCTGCCGTATGAATCATACGAACTCCCATGGGGAATTTAGAATACTTTTTTACCACTGCAAAAACTTCGCTCTTAGTCATCACGATCTTGCCGTTCTGGGTTATATTGTAAAAGTCATCCTCTGTAGGACGAAGCGTAAGCAAGGCGTCATGAATCTTCTTAAGGCTTGCATCATCCGTGCCGTCATATTCGTTATCTGCAAACGGAACGCCCACTTCTTTTAAGAACTCATGCCAGGTCAAAGCCGGAGGATTGGTCTCTCCAAGATCCGGAAGGACATTGTCTATATAATCGCGAAATACAGGATTAAGTGTCAAAAGACATACCTGCTCAGGGCGAAGTGTCTTTCTCTTTTGATAAAAAAGATACGCGATTCTCTGAAGCAGAACCGAAGTCTTACCACTACCTGCAATACCGTTTACCAAAAGCACTTGCGTATCGGGGTACCTGATTACCGTATTCTGCTCTTTTTGAATGGTTGCAGTGATAGCCTGCATCTTGTCAGAGCGGGTCTGTGATAGAGATTTAAGGAGCATGGGATCCTCGATTGCGATCTGGGTGTCAAAAAAGGAAACCAGCTTACCCCTATCTATCTCAAACTGACGGCGGAGCCTTAGATCAACCGGTATGGTCCTGTCATCTACCGTGTAGCTTGTAGCGCCATTTTCCTGATTGTAGTAGACCTCGGCAATGGGAGATCTCCAGTCTACAACCATCTGATCATAGCCGTTTTCTGAGATGGCAGCTCGTCCTATATAATAGCTTTCCGGCTGACTTTCTCCTTCAAACACAAGCTCAATCTTGGCAAAATAAGGAGACTCAAGCAGTTTATTTACTGTCTTAAGTCTTTTACTAAGAGAACTACTCTCGACGTTGTAGGTATCAATGTATCTGTTCCATACCTCGATCTCTGCAAGAGTTTCCATTGTAGTCTCTATATCTGCGTAGTCAAAACGAATGTTGTCACGAATATCATTTTTATCTTCAACTGCTTTTTCATTTAAGCCGGATATCTGTTCTTCGAGCTCTTTCTTAATGCCAAGCAGCTTATTATAAGTCTTTGTCAAATGAGCCTGCTCATTTTCAAATACTTCTTTTCCCATGGTATTTATCTCCATTACTTTGGTTAAATCTTCCTGATCTCACCTTTAATGATAATCCATAATACAACATTTATCCACAAAGGCATTAAGCATATCGCTCTGTTTGCCATTCACATATCTTGGCACGCTGCATTCAAACTTTTGTACAGTCCACTCATCATTGACCAATACTATTTTAACCTCAAGATCCTTGTATTCATTTTCGTATGGATCGTTTTCTGAATTATTAAGTTCTTCAACATGCTTAATCGCAAATCTTATATAGTTTTTATATTCTTTTTCCAGCAATTCGTTAAGCTCGGTATATATAGCACATGCGGTGTAATCTGAACTACTGTCGCAGCCCAAATAAAACTTTTGGTCGGAAAAATCCAAAACCGAGGTTGTCGTATAGCATGGATCTCCATCAACTGTCGCTTCGATTATTGCCAGTTTCAGTGTCTTAAAAAACCTATCAGTATCCATTTTATTCTTGGGCAGTCTCTTTATCATAGACAGATTATGTTCATCAAGATCTTCAAGCTCATTCTTGTACCATACGCATCTTACGGAATATACACGATTTCCATAGTCGCTCAGCTTGGTGTAGGAGTCCTTTAAGGGATCCATGCAGATATATTCTCCGTCCATGCTTCCAACGATCAGAACGTAATGATGATAGCTAAAAAGCGATCTGCGATGCACCTTTACGATCGGATATCTTCCGGCGGAAAGACAGGTGTCTAAATATTTAGAATCCACTTGACCATAAGTATCTGCGCGGAATCCGGCAAGGTCATCAAGCTCATTCCACTGCATGTTTCCTTCTTCATCATATACTTTTTCATCTGACAAAAGAGTTACAAGCTCGCCGGGGTCCATTGCTCCTTCAGTTTCTGATATCGCTGTAGCAATGCATGTTGTTATGCAGCCTGAAGATTCCATGGTATACTCCGAATCCCCCAGATAACTATCTTTCCATGCCGCATCATCCTGGCGGTAGCTGATAAGTCCTTCCGAAACCGGGAAATCTTCATTGCATTTTACATTGACTCCGCCGCGATTTTTGACAAACTGCGTAGCTGCAACAAATGCTGCTATGCATAGTATACCTAAAGCTATAGCTATGATTAATGTCTTTTTACTTTTCAATCATATTCCCCTTCTGTTAATCATTCTCTGAGATTGCTTCAAAAAAAGCTTTTTGGACCTTTGCATAACGCTTATGCGCTCTTCCTCTGCCATTTCCCGCTTCATATCCTCCGGATAGATGTGAGCCTGCGGAAGTCTCTACCAGAATATATTTGCTTGATCCGTCATAGGCTTCAACCTTAGGAAGTTTATCCGGCATGGACATGAAATCATTTTGGCCGAGAGCTTTCATCAGCTTATCCCAAGCTTCTTCCGAAACGGTATACTCTTCCTCCAAATACTCATCCCCCGGAATCTCTCCGGAATAAAAGTCAAAGTCACTGTCAGAGTATGACCAAACATCATAAACCTTAACCCGAAGATCATTAGTAAGTATGCATACTGTCGCGCTATCAACATCTCCTCCGGTCCCCAGGAATGAAACTTTAGTCACTCCAGTAAGGGGTTCTTTGGATCCCATGCCGCATCCTGTAAGCTGCGCAATCAGTAAAAAAGATATTGCAAGTACCGCGATAGTTTTCTTTATAATTTTATTTGTCATCTGTTTTAGCCCCCATATTACTCTAGCTCCCTTCCCTTATTGCATGTTAAACAACATAAAAAAATGAAGGTCTCTTCTTTAAATACTTGATCCTGACTGTGCCAGCAATCCCGATCCACTTGATGGCGTCAGTAAACCGATTTTTTCATATTCTTCCTCCAACTTTGTACTACGAATGATGTAACTGCTTTATAAGCCCAAACCATGTTTGCCTTTATGTCTTATAAATAATAAACAATTATTCTTGCACGATTGTTGCACCCCTCAGTTTTGCTCACTTCACACAGATAAAATTATATCATATGGCCATAGCAAATAAGCGCGTAAAATGCGCATCAAAAAAGACCGATGAAAAACTTTTGACATAAGCGATTCACGGTCTTCTTTGTATTCATATCACTGAAATGATAGTCAATCGGCTATCATCTCTCAACATTCTCCATTCCTTCGGTCAGCCATTCGGGAATAACCCAGTCAACGACTTCGCCGTTTCGTACAGAACAAAGTCCGTAGAAATGAATTCCGGTATAGGAATAAATCATTAAATCCTCAGATGTAGCATGCTTATCGGGCTTTCCTTGCTGTGTGATAACTAAGTCAACATCAGGGAAAAAATTGGTGGGAGCGCATGGTTCTGCCTCGAAATCCATATCACCGCAATCCCATGAATAAATATTGCATGTATATTTCTTTGTATTGCCTTCAACAGAAAGAAGCTCATCATATAAAAGCTTATCGCCATCATATTTTTCAGCAAGTTTACCTTCCTGAAGATCAGTTCCGCTAAATATATTAAGATCTGCCACGCCATCTGGTTCACCCGGATTTTCAGGATCATGCTCAGTTATGGTTACATCGGAAATATCCCAGGTAAGTGTAATTGTAGCAAGTGCCTCCTTACCCTGAGTTGTAGCTTCATTGGAAATATTAGATGTGGCCTTTGCTGAAGCATCAGGTGTCTCTTCATTCTGTGTCTCTAGGCCATCCGAAGAGTCGTCAGTCAACCCTTCAGATACTGTCTCAGTTCCGGTTTCTGTCGCTGCACCGGTATCAGTCTCATCACCGGAACAACCGATCATAGAGAAGGTCATTGTAAATACCATCATCGTGATAATAAGATTCCTTATTTTTGCTGCCATTTCTCTCTCCTTATATTATCAATAAAAAATTCTAAATTTAAGTTACAAGTATGTTAACATTTACCAAGCGTTTCGTCAAGCACTTTATTTGATAAAATAACAAAAAACCGATGCAAACATGGTAAACATGCTTACATCGGCCCACTTTCACATATGATAAATTATTAATTTTTTCTTTTATTTATCAGTTTGAGCTTCTCTTCTCTCCCAAGCTGTTTGATATGCCATTCCCTACTCATGGCTTCCTCTTTGGTGTCAAACTCTTCATGATAGACGAGCTTAACGGGAAGTCTTGGTTTAGTATATTTGGCACCCTTGCCGGCGTTGTGATCAGCAATCCTCTTATCAAGGTCATTAGTCCAGCCGCAATATAGGGAACCATCGGCACATTCAACTATATAAGTGTAATTCATTTCTATTCTCAATTATAAATATCACTTAAGGTCATACTCAAGGTGAGCTGTGATTGTTGCGGTCTTATGTCTTGAGCTGGTATCAAAAGCTCCGTCATAGGAATAGCTGCGGGTACCTGAATTCTGAGCTGTGATCTGGAATACACCAAGGTCAGAATTCTTGAGCTTACCTACATGGGCTCCTGAGTTCTTAGCCATGATATCGATACGTTCCTTGGCATTCTGAGTTGCCTTGTCGATAAGATCAAGCTTAAGAGCATCAAGATCTGAATAATAATACTCAGGTGATTCTGATGTAAACTCTACGCCCTTATCAAGAAGAGTTGAGATATCTCTGGAAATCTTCTCAACATTATCCATATTCTGTGATGTAATGGTAACAGTCTGAGTAAGCTCATAGCCCTCAGGCTCAGAACCTACAAAGTTGCCGTTGTCATCGTAAATATCCCTGTATGTTCTTCTGATATCTACAGAGTTAAATACAATCTCCTCATCTGTGATTCCGTTATCAAGAAGGTAGTTCTTAACCTCGGAAGCATTTCCCTTTATCTGTGTATATGCATCCTTGGATGAGAAAGCTGTAGCGGAGAATGATCCTCTCCATATGATAAGATCTGCGTCAAAGTCTACGCTGGCGCTTCCGGTAGCGCTAATAGTATGCTGACTTCCCGATCTGAAATGTGCAAGTCCAATTGCAAGTGCGATGCAGCTGATAACCACGCATACTCCGATAATAAGCGCACTTATCCAAGTATTTTTCTTCTGTTCCATATTATTCTCCCTCACCAAAGTCTTTTCTTTTACTCAAAAAAAAGACAGCTGTCTCGCTGACCCTTTTTTGATAATACTATGATAACACATGCATATACATATGTGGCATATAATTCTAAAAACTATCCAAAAAATATTTCGAGTCCGATTCCTATTAGAACAAGTCCTCCAATTATCTTGGCTCCGCCCGCAAGCTTCGTCCCAAACCTGATTCCAAGCTTAAGACCGATATAGCAGATAACATGAGTAACTGCCCCTATTATCAGCGCACAGACCAAAACCTTTGGTGTTCTGTATGATGAAATGGTAAATCCAACAGAAAGAGCATCAATTGATGTAGCGATTCCCTGAAGAATCAGGATCTTGTTGGAAAGAACTCTGGAATCATTGCCTTTATGATTGATACATTCTGTATTGGTGCACTCATCACAGGAATGATTCTCTGTGCATTTCTTTTCTCGAATGCCCTCAATAAACATCTTGCCGCCGATAAAGGAAAGCAGGATAAGCGCAATCCAAGGAATAAAAGGTCTGAATCCCTCAAATAACTCAGCCGCGTTATGAACGAAGAACCAGCCTATAACAGGCATCGCAAACTGAAATGCTGCGTAGACAAAAGATATCTCATGTCTCCTTCTCCTCTTCATCTGCGGATGCATGAAGCCATTTGCCAAGGAGACTGAAAAAGCGTCCATTGCAAGGCCAAATCCCAGCATGACGCTATTAAATATAAATAATATTTTGGTTGCCATTTTTACTCCTAACCCACAACAAGTATAGTTCTAAAATTATATCATAAAACGACAGCCATATTTGCAACAAAAGCTCCTATTATAAAAAAATATCCCAAATCATAATTTGACGAATTTTTCCAATAAAAAAGACGGGCATCCATTTTCTAAATGAACACCCGTCCTTACTTATGAATTTCCAATGGCTCGTCCTCTCTTTTTCGTTTTTATCCGATCAAATCACATCCTTAAGCGGCCTCTTGACATTCCTTGGCTCCGATGAAGCATCGCCACCCTCGCTGTAAATGTCATCCGCTCCGATAACCGCTGCTCACTTCCGGTGAAGCATAAGCCACCTTGGTTGCTTTGGTTTTATCTCCTATGTGATTGTAAATATAATATACCATGTAAGAACCCTTTTGTCAAACATCTTTTTATTTGTGTTGCTATTTTCAGACAATTCAAACAATTCCAGTGTTTATCTGAGAACAATTATCAAGTATTTAGGGTTTGATAGAAAAGTGATAATAATGTATTATAAAAAATAATTAAAAAAGTCTTGAAAAGGGGTAAAAATGAGTGATTTTGTTTTAAGTGCCTGCTCTACCGCAGACCTTTCCAAAGAACATTTTGAAAAAAGAGACATCAAATACATCTGCTTCCATTTTGAGATCGACGGAACAGAGTATCAGGATGATCTGGGAGAATCAATTTCCCTCGATAAATTCTATCAGATGATGGCTGACGGAGCTATGACAAGAACTTCTCAGGTCAGCGTCGGAGAATATGAAGAGTATTTTGAAAGTTTCCTTTCTCAGGGTAAGGACGTTCTTCACCTTACACTTAGCTCAGGAATCTCCGGAACATACAATTCAGCTATGATTGCCAAGAGCGCAATGGAAGAAAAATATCCGGACAGAAAGATATATGTTGTAGATTCGCTTGCTGCTTCAGCAGGTTTTGGTCTTCTTATGGATAAGCTTGCAGATCTTCGTGACAGCGGAATGGGCATTGACGAGCTATATAAATGGGCCGAGGATAATAAGCTTAACTGTAACCACTGGTTTTTTGTATCAAATCTTAAATACCTTGTGAGAAACGGGCGTGTTTCCAAGGCTGCAGGCGCTATCGGAAATGTGCTTAGCATCTGCCCTCTTCTCAACGTGGATTTTGCCGGTAAACTTATTGTAAGATCTAAGGTAAGAGGCAAGAACGCCGTTATGAAGGCTCAGGTTCAGAAGATGGTTGAGCTTGCAGAAAATGGTTCCGATTACGACGGAGAGTGCTTTATCTCCAACTCTCACTGCTACGAGGATGCAAGAGCCGTTGCGGATATGATTGAGGAGAAGTTCCCTAAGCTTAAGGGCAGAGTCAAGATCTTCGACATCGGAACAACTATCGGAAGCCACACAGGCCCCGGTACAGTAGCCCTCTTCTTCTGGGGAGCCAAGAGAGTTGATTGATACTAATTGATAAAGATATGAAAAGCGAGACTTGTAAATGAACAAGCCTCGCTCTTTTTATGTATTTAAATCTTTCCAATCAAAGCATCTTTAGAAACTCTTTGATATCTCTTACTATTCTGTCCTGTTCGTACCAATAAACATAGTGGCCGCAGTTAAGCTTTATAAGCTTGCCATTTTCCGATGCATCAACCAAATCCTGATGACCGGATTCCCATATAGGATCACTGTCCTGCATAGCTATATATTGAATTGTTGGCACAGTAGGAAGCGGCATGCTTACAATCTCATCCAAAGCTTCTACCAGATGCTCATACTCACTTATCTTGTTTTTGTTGTTTCCGTGTCGGCAAGCTATGGCAAGCTCCATCTTATCTGCTTCACCTGCCGGTTTTCCGTACATAGCCATAATATTTCCGTATACAAGCCTAACAAGCCCGGTCTCTTGCAATATTTTTTCCAAGAAATCCTCACTCACTTTCTGGGTAGCATATTCATCTCTATAGGCAGGAACGGAAATGTCCATTCCCACGATTCCTTCTACTTCGGAAGGGTACTTCTGAGCCCAGAGAATTGATTCGACTCCGCTGATCGAATGCGGAACAAGAACGTAAGGTCCTTCAATGCCTGCTTTTTCAAGCCCTTCTCTGTCCTCTTCGAGGATCTTATCAAAGGTTCTCTCTTCATCTACGCTATCACTAAGGCCATACCCGAATCTCTCAAGGATAACGACTCTTGCGTCAGCGCTGAGTTCCCTGCAAAGAGGAAGGAAATTGTTATACGGACTAGTATCACCCCAGGCGGAAAGGAATACAATTGTATGATCTCCTTCGCCCTCACTGTAAATATGCATCCTGTGCCCGTCAACCTCTACCATCTGTCCCGGAGGATCGATCCAGAAGCTTTCTTCTTTTTTGCACTGAATCTTGTTATATATAATCGCCACACATGTTAGAACAACGACGAATGACAATACTATCAATAGGATCTTACCTATTACCGTAAAAACTTTTTTAATTCCTTTTTTCATGATTTCTCCTCAATATAAAACCAATAACTCTATTACTTACCACTCTCCGTCGCAGCAATCTCATGAACTATATCCGAAAATTCGCACGATCTTACCTCCATAAGTCCATGGGCCATATCCTTCATATAATACATTTTCTTTCTCGGAGCTTTTACACTGTCAAAATAATCCTGAGCAAGTTCGAAGTTGGCCTGATAGTCCTTATCACCGTTTATGTTGTAATAAGGAACTTTGTACTCAGTTCTATCAAGTATGGAAAGGCTAATGAATTCTTCTGATTCATCCCAGTCTTGATAAGGATTGGATCCAGCTGTGCCTGTCATAAACCTATACCAATCCCAAAGACTATAATAGGGATTAAAGAAACAAGTTGCGGGAATACTATAATCACTCTTTTCAGCGCTAATGTCATATCCGTATTTTTCCATCATTCCCTGCCTCGCTTGATAGTATTCATCACTCATTTTCGGAATTTCTCCCGACGCACACTTTTCAATGAGCTGCTCATCTTCTTCATTTCCCTTTGCCCACTCTCTGGCTGCTTCCCAGTACCTTTCCTCGTTCTTTGTCAGATCAACAACCATTCCTGTTCCGATAAAGCAGTCATAGTATTCGGGATGATCCTGTACAAGCATTGCTCCGTAGATAGAGCCCCATGAATGTCCGATGATCGAGATCTTGTCTTTTCCAAGATGGCTTCTCAAAAACTCAGTCATCTCAACTCCGTCTTCCATCATGGTATCAAGACTTATAGGTGTAGTGTCTTTAGTATTATTTAACCAGCTCTTTCCGGCAGCTCTCTGATCCCAGGTAACAACCGTATATACATCTGCCCACTTTCTTGTAAAGGCATAGTCTATCATGCTGGTCGAATAACCGGGGCCACCGTGGAGGTATAAAAGAACGGGGTTGTTCTTATCTTTGCCGTAGATACTGATCCACTGCTTGGTTCCGTTTATGTCAACATAAAGACTCTCGTTTATTCCGTCTTTTGGAGTTACCCTATTGATCAGCTTTCCGACTATTCTTACATCCATGGCGATGTTTATAAGTCCCAAAACCACGCAAAGAGCTATTATGATAATCTTTTTAAATGTTTTCATTAGAATGTATCCCTCTTTTCAAATACTGTCATTCCAAGGACTGTGTAAACCGCAATGCCCACAATTGCCACAACAAGAACCGCAATATGGTCAAAAGGATTTATCACACTTATCTGTTGTGCTCTTGAAACGATGAGATTTCCCGAAAGAATCTGAGCCTCCATCGCGGGTGCAAGCGCCGGGATCATCTGTGCAATCTTTGTTTCCGCAAAACTAAGGAGCATTCCGTGAAGATTTCCTGCAGCAATTATCGTAAGGATAATAGGCATTACATTTCCTCTTGCGACCTCATATATAGCAAGGAAGGCTGTTCCGAAAGCTGTTCCAATCAGTGTTTCGAAAAGCAGGAAGCCTGCAAAAGAAGCTAAATTTCCGATGGCAGCTCCTCTTCCTGCCATTCCGATATATGTGGCTGCAGTTCCTGCGATCAAAAGGATCACATTGTAAAGAAAAATCACGGGAATCTTTGATACAAAGATAAGTCTCTTTCTGCCCTTGGATGATCCGAGATTCTTAAGGAAACCGCTCTTTCTCTCTTCATCGCTGTAAACGGTGGCAAAGATTCCGACAAGCATAAGAACGAGTCCTGAACCGAGGAATTCTCCCGCCATTTCAACTACGCTTCCTTCTCCTCCTACCATGGTAATAAGGAAAAAGAGAATGAACTCAATGATCGTTGTTGTATATAAAGCCTTTGTTCTAAAAAACCTTGAGATA
>JAEEGK010016094.1_pt1 | contig 16487 bp, 11 predicted proteins | sample 8958771 | NCBI WGS metagenome assembly JAEEGK01 (sample SAMN16246547, study PRJNA631951) | gut metagenome | biome: gut microbiome; feature: rumen; material: SC-attached | host: Bos | place: Iran: Karaj | collected 2018-10 | reverse complement strand
TTATCCTGTAACTTTGATATGCAGGAGGTCTATCATAAATGTGATAATGTACTGGCAAAATTTCAAAATGCGGAATCTAAAGAAAAATCCCGCTATTGGTTTTTTCAACATGAATTAAGCAAAACTATAAACGGATACAAAACGACTGATACCATACAACAGCTTTTGCAAGAGGGATTGGATCCGAATTACTGCATAGGCGAATTCGGATGGTTTGAGGCCAACCCGTTAATGATTGTTGCAAATAGTCGTTACACAACTTTTGAAAGATTGCATATTGGAGAACAAATACCCAATCCAACACCAGATACAAATGTCATACATATTTTAGTGGAGAATGGAGCTGATATTAATAGGAGACCATATATATGGTATATAATTCACAGATCAGGAAGTGAAGATTTAAATAAGTTGTGGGAGATGAGGAGTGAGTTTACTGTAAATGACGAGCCTGATGTACTTCCTTTGGAAGAAGAAAGATACAAAACATTATTTATTGAAGATGAGAACCGGCTACTTAGAGCATTTTTGAGGAATGGGGCAGACCCCGACAAACTAGGTCATCCGTATCCTTTTAGCCTTGAAATGTTGGCAAAAATAACAGATGAGGAGGCTAATGCTTATTTTTCCAAAGGGACAAGACCTATCAATGAAGCTATTGAGAAAGGTATTCTTTGGGAGAGTCAGGTAGATTTATTGTTGGAATACACAACTTTAGACGAAGAATCGCTCAAGTCTGCAGAACGATCTGGAGATTCTGCAATGGTAAAGAAAATACAAAAAAGATGGAAAGAACAAAATGAGAAACAATAAAATATAATGGACATCTCTAAAAATAGATAAAATTTTAATAATCAAATAATAAGATATAATTTTCTATAATTGTAATTCAAATAGCAGGGCTATGACCAACACCCAATATCATTACGAATATTGTTAGTTTTTTTGCAAAAGTTTTTGAATACAATTTTGTCTTAATAAAAATAAATGACTTGGAGCGATATTTGCATTAAATAAATTGTTATCTTTGCAGATTGTAATCTTTTGTAGAAAAAACAGACAAAAATGAAGAAAGTTAGTTTAATATTGGTGGCATGTTTGATGACTTATGCCCTTATTGCCGGCACTCCCGTTTCCATGAAAGGAGTGGTGTATAATGTGACAGTTCAAGACAGTATCATTTTAATCAATCCTTTTGCTCAACAAAATCAGCAAAAAGTGGAAGTTGCCTATTTGGATAAAAAAGGCAATTACAAGTTTTCATTTATGCCAAAAGAAATAGGCTTTTATTATGTCAATATTGCTCCGAGAGTCAATGTTTTGGTAGTGTTGAGTCCGGGCAAAACCGCCATAGTGGATATGGATGCCACCACAGGTATTATTCAAAAGGCGGAAAACAGTGAAGAAAACGAACTTTTCCGTCAGTATCAGATGCTGTCATACGAAGCAGAACAAAACAAAAAAGCCGTCAACGAGGGTCAAATGAAAGGTTCTGTAGAAGAAATCGAAGGCAGATTGATGGTGGCCAAACAACAATTGTGTTTGCAAAATGCAGGTAATTATACAACAGCGGTGTTGGTGGATTATTTTCCGAAGGAAACAAATTTTGCATTGATAGACACTTTAATGGAGGCATTGCATGCAAAATATGCCGGCAATGGTTTTATTAACGCCAAATACAACAATTGGATGTCGTTCAAGAAAACAGCAGTCGGTCAAACAGCACCGGAAATTTCCTTGCCGGACACCAACGGAAAAATTTTCAATCTTTCATCCTTGAAAGGACATGTTGTCATTGTGGATTTCTGGGCATCATGGTGTGGTCCGTGCCGTAGAGAAAATCCCAACATGGTTCGCATTTACGATACCTATCATGCCTATGGTTTGGAAATTTTAGGTGTATCATTAGACAGAGACAAAACACAATGGCTTGCCGCTATCAATAAAGACGGCTTGCACTGGAATCATGTGAGTGATTTGAAATATTGGAGTTCGGCGGCGGCTGCCGATTATGGCGTCCAAAGCATTCCTTCCACCTTCATTTTGGATAAAGACGGCCATATTGTGGCAAAAGGTCTTCGCGGTTATGAATTGGAGGCAAAAGTGAGAGAATTGCTGCAGATAGAATAATATGGAAGAATCGCTGCCTGTCAATTTAATAGATACGCCATCCTATTATTTTCCGAATATATCCCAATTAGATTTTACCGAAGAAACTTTGGTGGCATATTCATTTGATGCTTCCATAGACCGCATGGTGGAAGCATATAGGCAGGGTTGCTATTTGATGCCTATTGACAGCTATGAACCTTTGTTGTTTTGGTGGGCCAATGCTCCTCGTTTGATAATTATTCCCGAGGAGGCAAAATTTTCCAAGTCTTTGCGGCAATTGTTACGAAAAAACTGCTATCAAGTGAAAATTGACACCCGTTTTGAAGAAGTGGTGCAAAATTGCAAAAATATGGAGCGGGAAGGTGCTTGGATAAATGAGAAAGTTGTTGAAACCTATCTTAATATGCACGAAGCCGGCTATTCACACTCGGTGGAAGTATATCGGGATGGAAAAATGGTGGGAGGTTTGTTCGGAACAAGCATAGGTGCCATGTTTGCAGGTGAATCAATGTTCCATTTGGAAAGCAATACTTCTAAAATTGCTTTCTATTATTTGATGCAGGTTCTTCCTGAATTAAATATTCAATTTGTGGATTGTCAGCAAGTGTCAAAGCATTTCTTAGAATGGGGTGGCAGAGTGGTTTCCTGCAGGGATTTTTATGCTCGTTTGCACGATGCTTTGCAAATGCCCACTCAACAATATAAGTGGACTCGTTTGTTAGCTTAGTTATCCCGAGTCAATATTTGTTTAAATTGTTTGATTTTGAAATATTTTTTACGAATGATAAGTTCGTAGATTATCCAAATGGCGAAATAGCCGTTGGTGGCTATTTGATAAATAAGATGAGCATTTGCCGGCAGCCAGTCGGGATGAAATGACTTAAGAATCCAATCGGCTATCCATAATAGTATGTCAATGGTGAATAAAATATCCCAAACAGCCTCTCTGTCGGAAAATTCCACCACATTCTCCACACCGGTTTCAATATGTATGTCTGTCTCGCTACCGAAGGTTGGCACCATACTCATAATTTGCAAGTGAAATAGTCCTTGTGGAATTTTTATGCTGACAGATTTGTCTTTCATAATACCTAAAAATTGCCCGTTGATAAAAATTTTGTGGGGCATCGGTAAAGAGAATCTGCCTCTTTTGTCTCTGATGGTGAGGATAGGATAATCTTGTATTTCCATTGTTTACCAAACGGAGTTAAAGTCCTCTTCGTCAAATACTTTTTTATCTCTTTTGTATTCTAATACGCGGGCGTATTTCAAATAACTGTTCACCGCCATTGACAAAGAAATAGAAAATCCGTCTATGCCGCCCAAAATGCCGCCACGGAAAAAATAATTGGAGCAAAATGATGAAAAACAATGCACTATCGGAGAAAATACATTTACTTTTTTGCCGCTTTGGTAGATGATTTTCGCACTCCTGTTGCTAAATCTTTGTGACTGTTTGGCAAACATTTCGCCAATATTTTTATAAGTAAAATGTAAGATGTCTCCATTTAGTTTGTAAAAATTTTTGCTTTTAACAAAAGCATGTTGTTTTACTTCGGCAAATTTTGTTTTCTCCTTGTTGAAAAGTCTTACCAGATAGTCAGGGTACCAATGGCAGCAAGTGATCCAACGGCTGCCGATAAAATTTTTTCGTTTTACGGCGAATGCGTCAAACGGGGTGGCATCCAAGTTGATGGCATTGATTTCGTCTGCCAATTCTTTGGTGATACGTTCATCGGCATCTAAATTGAAAATCCATTTGTTTTTGGCATATTGCAGACCGACATTTTTTTGTAAGCCGTCACCTAAATAGCGTTGGGAATAAACTTTTGCACCCATTTCGGCGGCTATTTGCGTGGTGTGGTCGGAACTCAAGGAGTCCACAACAATAATTTCATCGCATATCATTTGCAGTGATATGATGCAATCTTTGATATTTTTTTCTTCGTTGAGGGTGGTGATAATGCCTGTTATGTTGTTCATGCCTAACTGATTTTATACAAAAACGAACAAGAATTGTTTTTATTGTTTTTGACCCCAAATGGTTCATAAAGTTTTTTTTTATTTGAAAAAGACATATTGAAAATAGCTACTTTTGCAGCAGCAATTAAAAATGAAAATGCGGAGGATTGTTTTAGTATATATATTAATGTTGATGGTGTCGTTTGTATGGGCACAATCTAATGAATTTCAAGAGGTAAATCATTTTTTTGACAGCATCAACAAGGTAGAAAAGATACAAAAAATAGATGCTGTTTTTCAAGAGATGGTAAAAGTGAAAAATTTCAGCGGAGCCATCATTGTCGGTTTGGATACAGAACTATTGTATATGAATTACAATGGATATGCCAATTGGGAAACAAAGACAAAAATAGAACCCAATTCTACTTTCGAGTTGGCATCGGTTTCCAAGCAGTTTCCAGCAGTGGCTATTCTAAAACTTTACGAACAAGGTTTATTGAAATTGACGGATACCATACAAAAATTCATCCCTGATTTTCCTTATCGTGGCATCACCATTCACCATTTGTTGTGTCACAGGTCGGGTTTGCCGGAATATTTCGATTTTGCCGAAGTGTATCAAAAAGATGATAAGACAACCATGATGGACAATGACAGTTTGGTTCGTATGATGCAGATTCGGCGTCCTAAAAGGTTGTCTCGTCCGGATGTCAAATTTGAATATAACAATACCGGTTATGCACTTTTGGCAAAAATTGTTGAGATTGTTTCCGGACAGCAGTTTTCTGATTTTGTACAAGAAAATATTTTCAATCCTTATGGAATGAGCCATTCCTATTTTTATTTGAAAGGCAAGGGCAAAGATTCTTTGGAAACGGCAGGTCATAAAAGCAATTATCGAGTTTACAAGCGTGATATTCAGTCAGGTGTGTATGGCGATAAGGGAGTTTTTACTACAGCCGAAGATATGTGGAATTGGAACAAAGCTCTCTATGCCGGCAAAGTGCTTCAGGATACGACTCTACAATTGGCATATACACCAAAAAATAAAGATATGCTGCCTATTTACAATTATGGTTATGGTTGGCGTTTGGCGGTAGATGCTGACGGAGACCGGCTTGTATTTCATGGCGGGCTTTGGAATGGCAACAATACTTTGTTTTCAAGACGATTGTGTGACAAATCTTTTGTCATGATATTTTCCAATGTGTATAACAAAAGTTTCGGTGGCAGGGGTGACCAAATATTAGGCATTTTGAAAGAAATGTAAGCAAAAAAATATTTTTTTTTGCACATCTTATTGATTGATAAGAAAAAATGTTGTATCTTTGCATCTTCGTTTGAAAGAGGCTCTTCAAACGAAGTTGATTAGTTAAACCTCTATTGTTGAATTATTTAAAAAATGTACACGTGAGTGTACGAACGAAAAAAATGACAGAAGAAGAAAAAATGTCTGAAAATTTAAATCAAGAAGAACCCAAAACCGAACAACCAAAGAAAGAACATGTAGTTACAAACAAATCAGTTGCCAGACCCAATACAGATGATTTTGATTGGAATGCATTAGACCAAGAAAAATCAGAGTATACTGAAGAACAACAAAAAGAATTGGCAAGTTCTTACGAAAAAACTTTTAGCAAAATCAATGAGCAAGAAGTAGTAGAAGGAACTATCGTAAACATCACAGACAGAGAAATCATTGTAGATATTGGTTTCAAATCGGATGGTGTAATTCCTGCCAACGAATTGCGTTACAAAAAAGAAGAATTAAAAAAAGGTGACAAAATAGAAGTTTATGTTGAAAGTCAAGAAGATGCAAAAGGTCAATTGATACTTTCTCATAAAAAAGCCCGCATGATGAAATCTTGGGACAGAGTTAACCAAGCATGCGAAAGCGGGGAAATTGTTAACGGTTTGGTAAAATCTAAAACCAAAGGTGGTTTGATAGTAGAAGTATTTGACTTAGAAGCATTCTTACCGGGCAGTCAAATTGATGTTAAACCTATCCGTGATTATGATGCTTATGTAGGAAAAACAATGGAATTCAGAGTTGTTAAAATCAACAATGAATACAAGAATGTTGTTGTTTCTCACAAGGCTCTTATTGAAAGAGAAATCGAATCTCAAAGAATGGAAATCATGTCCGGTTTGGAAAAAGGACAAGTTTTGGAAGGTGTGGTTAAGAATATTACCAACTACGGAGCATTCATCGATTTGGGTGGCGTAGACGGCTTGATTCACATTACCGACCTTTCTTGGGGTAGAGTTGCCGATCCGAGAGAAGTTTTAGAGTTAGACCAAAAAATCAACGTTGTTATCTTAGACTTTGACGAAACAAAGAAACGTATTGCTTTAGGTTTGAAACAATTAACTCCTCATCCATGGGATTCTTTAGATCCTAATTTGAAAGTAGGTGACAAAGTAAAAGGTAAAGTTGTCGTAGTAAACGATTACGGTGCATTTGTAGAAATTATCCCGGGTGTAGAAGGTTTGATTCACGTTTCAGAAATGTCTTGGTCACAACATTTGCGTACCGCTCAAGATTTCTTGTCAGTAGGTCAAGAAGTAGAAACTGTTATCTTAACTTTGGATAGAGACGAACGTAAAATGTCATTAGGTATTAAACAATTGATACCAGATCCATGGCAAACCATTGCCGACAAATATCCTGTTGGTTCTAAACATACTGCAACCGTTCGTAATTTCACCAATTTTGGTATTTTTGTAGAATTAGAAGAAGGTGTTGATGGTTTGATTCACATTTCAGACTTATCTTGGTCAAAGAAAATCAAACACCCGGCAGAATTTACAAAAGTAGGTGAAAAGATAGACGTTGTTGTATTAGAAATGGACGTTGAAAACCGTCGTTTGAGTTTAGGTCATAAACAATTGGAAGAAAATCCATGGGATGTTTATGAAACTCTTTATACAGTAGGTTCAGTTCACCAAGGTACTTTGTTGGAACAAAAAGAAAAAGGTTATACAGTTTTGTTGCAAGGTGTTGAAGGTTTTGCTTTCAATCGTGGTTTGCAAAAAGAAGACGGCACCACTTTGAAACAAGGCGACACTGCTAACTTCAAAGTAACAGAGTTCTCAAAAGAAAACAAGAAAATCATCGTAAGTCATACTCGTATTTGGCAAGATGAAAAAGAAGCCGAAAAAGAAAATGAAGAAGGCGGTGAAGAAAAGAAAAGAGAACCCAAGAAAAAAGCAGTTGACAACATCGAAAAAACAACTTTGGGAGATATAGATGTTTTAGTGAATTTGAAAGCAGATTTGGAAGAAGCAGAAGCAAAAGCAACTGCTAAGAAGACTCCTGCCAAAAAAGCTACCAAAGCAAAAGCAGAAAAGAAAGAAGATGATGCAGTAGCAGAAGAAGTAGCTGAAAAACCTGCAAAAGCAACTAAAGCAAAAGCGACCAAGGCTGCAAAAGCAGAGAAAGCAGAAACAGCAGAAGAAACTGAAAAGTCAGAAGGTGAAGTAGAGGCAAAACCAAAACGCACCAGAAAGACAAAAGCAGCTGAAAAACCTGCTGCAGAAGAACCGGAAACAAAAACAGAAGAATAAAAATTGTTTTTGGTATAAACATGAAAGACTCGCCCACAAGGCGAGTCTTTTTTATTGCTAATAGGTAAACATATTTATATCAATTCCACTACGGTAATACCTGTTCCGCCATGTTCCACGTGCTCATCGCGGAATTTTTTCACACACGGATGTGTGGCTAAATATTCTCTTATTACTTGTCGTAAAATGCCGTTGCCTTTGCCATGCAATATGCTAATTTCCTTAGTACTTAATAGCAATGCATCGTCAATATAGTGTTCTACTTCTATGATGGCTTCATCTGCACGATAGCCGCGAATATCTAATTGTAGATTGAAATGCATGCTTTTTTCACTGATGATATTGTTGGTGTTGATACTTTTTTTCAATATTTTTTTTGCCTGATTTCGACTTACTTTTGTTACTTTGTCAATAGTGGTTTTCACTTGTACGGAGTCAAAAGTAATGAAAATATCTTCGTTGTCAATGCCAATGACTTCGCCAACTGTTTGTGTATCTTCCATGATAACGAAATCGTGCAATTTTATTGTTTCCTTTTTTTGTTGTTTGTCAGGTTTGGCGGGTTCTTCCAATTGAATGTGGTCTATTTCCTGTGCAAGTTTTTTAATTTCTTCTCTTTGTTGTTTTACCACATTTTTGTCGGCTTGGCTTTCTTTGATTTCTCTTACTGTCTTTTCTATCAATTTGTTGCTGGAGTCGAGTAGGGATTTTGCTTCGGTTTTTGCCTTGTGCAAAATTTCGTATTGTTTTTGTTTTAGTTCATTGTTGAGTTGATTATATTTGGCTATCAAACCCTTCAATTCTTCGTCGGTATGAGCCATTTCTTTCGCTTGCTTTTCAAGGTCGGCTTGCTGTTGTTCTACTTTGCGAATCAAATGGTCGTAGCGAATTTGCGATTGCCCGACTTTTGTTTTGGCACGATTGAGAAATTGTTTGTCAATACCGATTTGTTTGGCAATTTCAAAGGTGAACGATGTGCCGAATTGTCCTATTTTAAGTTGGAAAGTGGGGTGCATTTCTTTGTCATCGTAGATCATAGCCCCGTTTTCTATGCCTTCGTGTGTTTCTGCCATTGTTTTTAAATTGCCGAAATGCGTGGTAATTAAGCCGATAGCTTGTTTGTCCGCCATTTTTTCTATCAAGGTTTCTGCAATGGCTCCGCCATATTGCGGGTCAGTGCCGCCGCCTAATTCGTCAAACATAAACAAACTATTCTTGTCAGCATTGGCGAGCAATACTTTTATGTTTTGTAGTTGTGAGCTGTAAGTACTTAAGTCGTTGTCAATAGATTGTTCATCACCAATATTGATGAAGAGTTTTTTGAAAATGCCAAATTCGCTGATAGGCGATGCCGATACCGGCAAACCGCATTGAAACATATATTGCAGCAAGGCAAGTGTCTTCAAACAGACTGATTTTCCTCCGGCATTGGGACCGGAAATGATTAGAATTCTGTGTTTTTCACCCATGGCTATTGTCAATGGGACAATTTCTTTGCCTTGTCGTTTTAGGTTCATCTGCAATAACGGGTGGCGTGCCATTCTCCAATTAACTGTAGGTGATTTTACAAGAATGGGCTTGCAACAGTCAAATTCAATGGCAAATTTTGCCTTGGCACGGATAAAATCCAACAAAGAAAGATAGTTGAAGCATTCCAAGTAGCCGGCTAAATCGGGTCGTAGTCTATCGGTGAAACGGGTGAGAATTTGGATGATTTCTCTTTGTTCTTCTATCTGCAAATTGTGCAATAGATTGTTGCTTTCAAAAATTTCTTGCGGTTCAATAAAATAAGTTTGTCCCGATGCCGATTGGTCATGAGTGAATCCTTTGATTTTTCGTTTGTTAACAGCAGGAATAGGTATCACCAAACGACCATTTCTAACAGTAATATCTGCATTATCGTCAATTACTTTGCTTTGCTTGGCTTGATTGAGAATATTTCTTATATTTTTAGATATATCGGCTTCTAAAGTTTTTATTTGCCGGCGGATAGAAAATAAAAGGTCTGATGCACTGTCTTTTATGTTTCCTTTTTCATCCACCAATTGGTCTATTTCAAAAAAAATGTCGTTGTTGAATGTCAATTTTTGTGTCAGGGCGGTCAATTGCGGATATTTGTTGTTTTCAGAACGGGAAAGGAAATATTTCATTGCCAATGAAATGGTTCGTAGGCAGGCACGAAATTCACACAATTTCTCTAATTCTATAAAACTTCCTTCTTTCTCTATTCTTTTCCATTCTTCCCGCAAATCGTAATAGTCTTGGGCAGGAAATGGGCTGTCGAATAATAATATCTGCCGAAATTCTTCTGTTTGCGATTGCAAAATATCGATAAGATGAAAGTTGTCAGAAAATCGAATGTTGTCCACTCTGCTTTTTCCTAAAGAGGAAATGCAATTGTCTTTTAACAATTGTCTGATGCTGTCAAAAGAGATTTTCTGCTCAAAATTGCTAGGGTAAATCATTCCGGTTTGCTTATTACAACATCAAAAGTTTCTTCGTGTTTCCAGTTAGCAAGCACTTCAAATACTTTGCTACAATAAGTGACTTTTTCAGGTTGGATTCTTTGCAAATAGTTGCCGCAATCCCAAATTCCATTGTTATTGTCGTCCACAATGACGCGACTTTTGTATTTTCCCGGAACCAAATGTTTGTATTCTATTTTTTGATTGTATTCAATGAAATCTTTTTGAATAACAGTTCCTTTTTCGTTCAACAATTCTACAATATAATGTGATTGTTGATAAAATTGATAGGCAATGGTTAAATGACTAAAGTCTCTATGTGATTTCGTGGTGATAGTCATAGAGATGCTATCGTTAAAAGTGCCATAGTAGTCAAATATCAAAGAGTCGGGACAAAGGATTTTGTAAGTGGTGTTTTCTTGGTCAAAATCATAATCTATTTCAATGATTCTATGGATGCTATCTACAAAATACCAATTGACAAAATTCGTGTCAGAAAGACTGTCTTTTGTATTGACTACCATAAATTGAAAATCTGAATATTGCTTGACAGGTGCGTTAAATGCAATTCTTTGTCTTTGAAATAAATTGCCGTCTTGATAGTTGCTTGCCCTGAGATAATTTATTTTTGGTTCATCGGTTTTACGTTGGCGTAAACCTTTCGCTTTTTGTCCCGGGTTTAAACTAATGGTATCCATTCCGTTGCCATTAACTACTAATTGAAAATCAAATGTATAGTCAATTGTGTCAAGAAAATAAATCATCAAGGTATCCATAGTCGGATTTTTCTCATAAAGATAATGGATGACGGTGTCCAAACTGCTGATCTGTAGCAGGGAAAAATCGTAAACTTTATTTTTGAAAGTCAACTTGTGGGTGAAATTGCCGGAGAATTCTTTTCGCAAAAATTTTACATTGGTATCCACTTCTTGAAAGGCATATAATTGTATTTGCGGCAAGGATGTTTCATCTAACAGACTATCATTTTTGTTGATATAATAGGGTGTAATCATAGAATCACAAAATCCCACCAATTCATCGGTTTGGTTATATAGAAAGTCGGATGTTTTCTCGGATATAACACTTACATAAAATTGTTGGTTAGGGAGGTGGGAAAATTCAAAATTTCCGTTTTTATCGGTGAAGGCAACGTATGACGGAGCTGTGTTGTACAAGGTGGAATCTTCGTTGGCGGTATGTAATAGTATGGCGGCTTCGTTGATATTTTCCAAGGTAAAGGCATTTTTAAGGTTGCCCTTGTAAGATAGTGAGTCAATATAGTCTCCGGTAGAAAATACAATATTATTAGTAGGTAATATATTGCCTTCCGTATAGTCTTTGATACCACCCTTACAATTGATAATGTAAGTGGTATTGCTATCCAACTGGCATTTTTTCAAGTCAATAATCAAAGATTTTCCACGTAGATTGTATTGTGGTTTTTCTTGTGTGGCCGGGGAAATGATAAAATTTTGTTCAGGATTGACCAATTCCACAAATTCGTCAAAGGTGATGTGAATTTCATCGCCATGGAATTGAGTGGAATTATTTTCAGGTGTTTGCGATAAGATGACAGGGGGCTTGGTGTCTTTTTCGCCACCGGTAATAGTACCCACTTGGGCACAACCTCCCAGCATGCCTAACAGCAAACACAATCCGACAATTTTACTTTTCCGCATTTTGATTAGATTTATTGGCTCTTTTACGTTCCAAATCGTTGAGAATGATTTTTCTTAAACGAAGTGACTTCGGTGTAACTTCCAAATATTCGTCTTCGGCAATATATTCCATATATTCTTCCAACGATAGTTTGACAGCCGGTGCCAGCACCATTTTTTCATCCGAGCCTGCAGCACGCATGTTGCTCAATTTTTTCGATTTGGTAACATTGATCACCAAGTCGTCTTGACGAATATGAATGCCGACCACTTGTCCTTCGTACACTTGGTCCATGGGTTCTATAAAAAACTTGCCTCTGTCTTGCAGTTTGTCCAAGGCATAGGCATAAACGGTACCGGTTTCCATAGCTATCAATGAGCCGGCATGTCGGAGGGTGATGTCACCTTTCCACGGCTCAAAGTCTAAAAACCGGTGACTCATTACCGCTTCTCCTTCAGTGGCGGTAAGCATAAGGTTTCTTAATCCGATAATGCCTCTTGAAGGAATGTGAAAATTGAGACAAATTCTGTCGCCTTTGGTTTCTATGGTGGAAATTTCTCCTCTTCGGCGTGTTACCAAATCAATAACTTTGCTGGAAAATTCTTCCGGTACCAACACCATCAACTCTTCAATAGGTTCGCATTTTTCTCCATTGATATTTTTGATAATTACTTTCGGTTGACCTACTTGTAGTTCATAGCCTTCACGTCTCATGGTTTCTATTAATATTGACAAGTGCAGTATGCCGCGACCATAGACAATGTGTACATCAGGAGAAGAAGTTTCTTCCACTCGCAATGCCAAATTTTTCTCCAATTCTAATTTTAAACGGTCGTGGAGGTGGCGGGAGGTAACATATTTGCCTTCTTGTCCGTAGAAAGGAGAATTGTTGATAGTAAACAACATACTCATAGTCGGCTCGTCCACCTTGATAGGTTTTAGACCTTCAGGATTTTCATAATCAGCTACGGTGTCGCCGATTTCAAAGTCGTCTAAACCGAAAATGGCACAAATTTCCCCTTGTTCTACAGGATATTTTATTTTTTCTTTGCCTAAGCCTTCAAAAACATAAAGTTCTTTTACTTTTGCCTTGACAATTGCTCCGTCGCGTTTTACTACCGATACATTTTGTCCTGCCTGCAAGGTGCCTCTAGTGAGTTTGCCGACGGCAATTCTGCCTACATAGGAAGAATAATCCAATGAAGATATCATCATTTGGGTGTTGCCTTCTTGTTCTTTGGGAGCAGGAATATGTTCTATAATTTGGTCTAATAAATAGCTGACATCATCGGTTGGCGTTTTCCAATCGGGTCCCATCCAACCTATTTTAGAAGAACCGAAAACGGTAGGAAAGTCTAATTGATCTTCGCTGGCACCGAGATTGAACATCAAGTCAAAAACATCTTCTTGTGTTTGTTCCGGATTGCAGTTGGGTTTGTCCACCTTGTTGACCACCAAAATGGGCTTAAGATTCAATTCTATCGCTTTTTGCAATACGAATCTGGTTTGTGGCATAGGACCTTCAAAGGCGTCAACTATCAACAAAACGCCGTCTGCCATATTGAGAACACGCTCCACTTCTCCGCCAAAATCGCTGTGCCCGGGAGTGTCTATAATATTGATTTTGTATTTTTTATATCTGACGGAAACATTTTTTGACAAAATGGTGATGCCTCGTTCCCGTTCCAAATCGTTGTTGTCTAATATTAAATCTTGAACTTCTTGATTGTCTCTAAATAGTTTTGCTTGGTGTAAAATACGATCCACCAAGGTGGTTTTGCCATGGTCAACGTGTGCAATAATCGCAACATTCCTTATGTTTTGCATATCAATCTATCCTTAAATTAAAACTTACAAAGGTACAATTTTTTTTGCTAATGGAAGAGATTAAATATGAATTTATAACTAATTGGTAATAAATTACTTTATGTATTTTTATTAAAAAATCAATAATTTTTTGTTTTTAATTTTTTATAAAAGAAAGTGAAATAAAAAAATGTTATCTTTGCAAAATAGAATTAAGTGATGAATATAGCGATAGTAGGAGCGGGTGCAGCAGGTTTGTTTTTAGCTCAGCAATTGTCAAAAAATATTGCTGCAGATATATACGTATTTGAAAAAACTGCCAAAGTTGCTACCAAATTGAAGGCTTCCGGAGGCGGTCGTGCCAACATTCTTAACGAAAATATTGTTCCCGATTGTTACAATCAGCCTGCTTTTATCCGCAATTTGTTGCAAAAAGTTGATGCAAAAACCATTGAGCAGGCATTTGTTCAAATGGGATTGAAAACGGTTGTCGATGAAGAAAACAGAGTCTATCCTGCCACACTTTTTGCACAGACGGTGGTAGATGTATTGTTGGAAAATATGAGTCCTTCGGTGCATATAGTTGTCAATACGGATATTCAAAAAATTCAGGCAAAAGGCAATTTGTGGCAGTTGAACAACATGGAAACTTTGTTCCACAAAGTGATATTTGCATCCGGCTCTCCGGTGGGCATGATAAAAAAAAATCGTCAAGCGTATAATGCTTATCTGGATAGTTTGCAATTAGACAGCAAAATATTACAACCCTCTTTGTCAGGTTTTAGAATCAGACAATATCCGAATATCTTATTTGGTTGTCGTACGCGTGCGATTGTTTCTTTGTATCAAAATCAACAATTGATTGCCAAAGAAAAAGGTGAAATTACTTTCAAAGAAGACGGACTTTCCGGCATTGTGGTGTTGAATATGTCGGCATATTATAATCGTTTGCAGGATAGGCAAAATTGCTATTTGCTGTTGAATTTCATGTATGAAGACGAAGACTATGATGTGGAAAGGCATTTAAAAACTTACAAGACATTAAGCGGCATTTTGCATCCAAAATTAAATCAGTTGTATCGGCAGAAACCTTTTGATGTGAAAAATTTCCGCTTAGATATTGAAGGGGTATATGATTTTGAATTTGCACAGGTGGCTTCCGGTGGTATTGCAGTAGGCGAGGTTGACGAAAATTTTCAGTTGAAACGCTACAAAAATCTTTATGCCATTGGAGAAATGCTGGATGTGGATGGTATTTGCGGCGGCTATAATTTGTTTTTTGCCTTTGCTTCCGCTTATTGTGTTGCAAAAAATATAATAGATGGAAATAAAAATTGTCAATTGTAGAGTATCAGTTACTTTCCAAGGAAATTTACAGGATTTTGTCGCAAAGAAATATAAAATCAATCCTGCTGACATAGAAGAATTCAGGATATTGCGACAATCGGTAGATGCCAGAAAGAAAAACGATATTGTTTATGATTATCAATTCTATCTCAAATTAACATCTTCTTCCAAAGGTCTGTTGAATTATAAAGAAGTGACGGAGTATAAAAAGCCGCTTTCTATTGTCTATCATGAATGGAAAGGGAAATATGCTCCTGTTGTAGTCGGTTTTGGTCCTTCCGGCATGTTTGCTGCATTGTATTTGGCACGTTGTGGAGCAAAACCCATAGTGATAGAAAGAGGCAGTCCTATAGAAAAACGCCAAGAAGAAGTTGACAATTTTTTGAAAAACAAAGTATTAAACAAAAATTCCAACATCCAATTCGGAGAAGGCGGGGCAGGTGCTTTCTCTGACGGAAAATTGACAACCAATGTCAATAGTCCATTGAATGCCTTTATTTTGAATGAATTTTATCTACATGGAGCCGATCAAGATGTAACTTATTCTGCCTCCCCGCATGTCGGCACCGACTATTTGGCAAAAGTAGTGAAGAACATCCGTGAAGAAATCATTCAACTGGGTGGAAAATTTTATTTCAACACCTTGTTTACTGATTTTGAAGCACAGCAGAACGAGTTATTGATTCATTGCAGCCAAGACATATTGTTAAAAACGAATCATTTGTTGTTGTGTTTGGGACATTCTGCACGAGATACTATCACGCATTTATATTCCAAAGGCATGCCCATGGAGGCGAAGGCTTTTTCTATGGGGGTGCGGGTAGAACATCTGCAAACCGATGTCAACAAAATGCAATATGGCAGTTTCGCCAAATATTTGCCGAATGCTTCCTACAAAGCGGTGGTACATTTAAAAGATAGAAGTGTTTATACTTTTTGCATGTGTCCGGGTGGCGAGGTGATGGCATCTGCCAGCGAGCCCGATACCATTGTCACCAATGGCATGAGTCGGAAAAAACGTGATAAAGCCAATGCAAATGCTGCCTTGTTGGTAAATGTAACTCCGGCAGATTTTTATCACAATAGTCCCTTAGACGGCTTAGTCTATCAACAAAAGTACGAAAAGGCAGCTTTTGACATTGCCGGCGACTATCGTGCTCCCTGCAATCTTTTTAAAGAATTTCTTCATGGCACGGTGGCTACGCAAGTACGTTCCGTCAAACCAACATATCCGCATGGCGTGCTATTGTGTGATTTGAAACGTTGCTTGCCGAATTATGTAGTTGAATCTTTACGGGAAGCTATTCCCAAGATAGATGCAAAAATGCGTGGCTTCTATCAGCCGGATGCTTTGATGATAGGTATAGAATCCCGTTCTTCTTCTCCGGTAAGAATATTGCGAGGCGACAACATGCAATCGGTGATAAATGGTGTTTATCCCGTGGGAGAAGGTGCCGGTTATGCAGGCGGTATTATGAGTGCTGCCATAGACGGTTTGCGAGTGGCTATGAAAATAGTGGAAGAATAGGCGGGCATAGCTATATTGGAAATTTATCATTCTAACAATCA
>JAEEGK010016093.1_pt1 | contig 16487 bp, 24 predicted proteins | sample 8958771 | NCBI WGS metagenome assembly JAEEGK01 (sample SAMN16246547, study PRJNA631951) | gut metagenome | biome: gut microbiome; feature: rumen; material: SC-attached | host: Bos | place: Iran: Karaj | collected 2018-10 | reverse complement strand
GATAAAACCAAACTAAACTCTTATAAATCCCACTATATGTATATGCTTTATTATCGTGATAATCTTCGATTTGTTTTTTTATTTTTGCAGTTATTGTATCAATTTTGAATAACTGTTTGATAAATTTGATTAGAACATCATAGTCCCTTTCCTCTTGAGTCATTTCGGCATTGTGTCGGTCATAACAAGCTTTATGTGCATATCTTGTCTTGTTTACCTGCACAAATTCCTCTAACTCACGATGAAAATACTTATCACAATATAAGCACTTTACCGGGGCCGTTTTCTTTTTTGCCGCCATTATAGGGTCGCCACCAAATCAAAAATATTTTTTATCGTCAAAAGTACCCAGTATCCAATGATCCAAGGCCAGGCATGTTTCGGCATTTTCTTTATCTGAAATACAGAAACAACCCCGGCAATAATAATCAATCCTATGATACACCATTGTGATGCTGTGAAAAACATTCTTTTCTCCTTTCGACTTTTTCCTATAAATATAATATCATAAAAAAAGATAAAAGTCAAGCAGGCACTTTGAGGTGCCTGCTTGAGGATTACTTCTTAGCAAGAACGCGAAGCTCTTGAATGATCAACCAGACCTTTTCGGCATCTGCTTCAGTGGTCTCATTGAACTTCTTGCCTGCGCCAAGATGTTCAGCAATAATCTTGGAAATCTTCACTCTATTGCCTGCATCTTTATTTACCAGATCTCCGAACAGGACTTCTGCCTCAGCTTTCATTTCTGAGAACTTTGGCATATCTACTTCCTTTTCGATGTAGTTATTCTGGCGTTCGTCCGTTACGAACTTATTGTCATGTTCTGCGGCTTCCTTGTCGATTGCATCGCCGATTGCCTTGACAAGATTGTCATAAGTAAATACGATGTAATCTGGCATATATTTGAAACGAGATCCTGCAACGTACCGAGGGGTTTCGCGCAAATATAATCTTGTTTCAATAGTTCCATCAGCATTTTTGAATGGACGGCTCAAACCAATGATATCGCAGGTTCTCTCGCAAATGAGACGACCACGTTTATCAAGAGTAGGCTCCATGCGGGTATATTCATTACCCTGCTCATCACGTTCAACACGATCGGTACTGTGTGAAATCAGTACAAGACCGTAATCAAGCTGAATAATTTTACGAATACTGGAATCAAATTCATCATGAACAAGGGCATAACCCTTACCATAAGGAATATCTCCAATAGTGTCAACACCATTATCATTACAAATGTACTGCTCGCAGTAGTCATATGCAATATCAGCGGTGTCAATAATTACTGTCTGGAACTGTTTCTTGGTTTCTTCTTCTTTCAATTCAACCAAGAGTCTCTTGAACTCGTTCCAACTGTTCACAGGAGTAGCCATAATACCTGGAATTGCGGAATAGCCCTTTTCGAAGGCGAACACAACCGCGCCCGGAAATTTGGACGCGATTGTGGTTTTACCAGATTTAGGTGTTCCGTAGAACATAACGCTATATCCGCGAAGGTCACGACTTACTTCATGTGGTTTTAGGTTCGCTAAAATACCCATTAGTCGTGTCCTCCTTTATTAGAAATTATATCCAGCGGTGTCTGTGGAAGCAGCTGCGGCGGAACCAGTGCCAGAGTTCTTACGATACTCTTCCTGATTCTTCTTCATGGTCGCAAGATAAAGTTCACGATCACTCATCAACTGAGAAAGTTCAGATGCGGTGATAGTGCTATCATCGTCCCAAGCATATGGATCCTTAGAGCAACCACTAATCACGAACTCACGAGTCGTGCTCTGACGCTCACGTACTTCATCTTCACCGAATGCAGATTCGGTTACAGTCTTAGTTACAACCGTACGGGACAACTGACGACCCCAAACACAGGTGAACACCGGATGCTTAGGACTTGCGTCAAGACCCTGGAAGTAACTCATACCACCCTTGGAATAAACATCAAACTCAACCGGCTTCAATTCCTTACGGAAGTTGAAGATCGCACCCTTGACACGCACATGCGCCTCAATGTGCTTTTCATCATCGGCCTCTACATCTTTCACATTCGTGATCAACATATCGGTCTTGAAAGTATTACGAACCTTTTCATCCTCGTTGAGTGCATTCACGATGTGGATAAAACCACCCTCGTTACGGATAACACTCACAGGCTTCTCGTCCGTAAGTTCGCGGAACCACTCATTCAGATCAATGTTCGTATCGCAACGAACCTTCGCCGCATTCTCTGCACCAACATTGAGCACAGTAGGATTGTCGGTGATGATCTTATTCAAAGCAGCAAAGCTGGCATTCGCACTTCCACCCTTGGTGGTCGCAGTTACATACGTATAGTGGATCTTTACAACATTTTCAAGCTTGTCGTCTGTTGCCACCATGATCTCGCCAGCAATAAATTCTGTTCCAGGATTCTTGGAGTTCGGACCGGATACTTTCTTTTCCAACTTGTGGTCGTAAAGCAGACCCTCAACATGAGATTCGTTAATAAATGCTTTCTTCATTATTCTTTTTCTCCTTCATCAAATACAACATTTTTTCCTTTTTCGGTAATCATATAAACTACTGGATCTTTGCCGACCTTTTCAACATAGCCATCTGTTACCAATTTTCTCATAGCACCAGATACTCCCTTTGATGTTACACCCATACCATCTGCAATATCACGTGCTTTATACATCGCGGTCGGTGCAGACTGCAGATACATCAAAATGTTCTTGCCGCTATCGGTGAACTCAGGTTTCTCAATACTACCAACATTACTTAATGCGTCGATATATGCTTGTACATTGGGTGGAACCTCGACGCCAGGCTTTGATACCAATGTATTCCAGAAATCCAGAAACTCTTGCTGTTTTGTCATCTGATATGGATCCTTTCTTCATTTTCTACAATAATTATAACAAATTTTTTGTAAGTTGTCAATTCAAACTACTGTAGATAGCTGCAGGTAGTAAATCCAATAACAAACGAGCGAGTTCATCATCCTTTGTTTCTAAATATTTTTCACGCAGAATATTCAAAGCTGCCAAATATTCATCTGTCAGATCTTGAACAGTTTCATTTGGTGAAAAAGGTTCTTTTTCATAAACAACAGGATTTGGATCTAAATAATCCAAACTAAACGGCTCTGAAAACATTCTTATATACTGTTCCTCAAACATTTTCAGTTACCTCATCAATGAAAATCAATTCTTGTGCATACGGAAGCGTACGCGCCCATGAAATGAAGTTAGGTTTAGACTTATCATCTTGACCAGACCATTCATTCAGTTTATGGAATCTGCGTTGGCTCTTGCTACAAATAGCCAAAAGATTTTCATAATTCATTGTGACAGTACGTTTCTGCAACCAAGATTCTGGCAACATACGTACTAATTCTTTCCAAAATGCCTTCTTTAGTTCCGGATTTTCAGTTTTAAGAACCATTTGCCGCAAGTCTTCCAACTTAGTAACCAATAATTCCCAAAAAGAATCCATATGCCAATGTGCAACAAATCCACTTTCCTTGCCGGCTTCGGTAAGTTCAGATTGATCTACCTTATCAACCGCAAGGTCAGGATTGAAGTCATCAATATCGAAACAATCCATGGTAATTGGCGCGGACGTCAATTTATGCATTGTACTTGTGCTATTGGCAACAGTACCAACTTTATATGTATCAAACTCCTTCCACCAATAGAGAGGAGCAGTAATATCAACAGACACAAAGATTTGCCGCATAAATTTGCGATGTTCCGGACCAGACCGGATCAATGTCTGCATCAATCTTTCATCTTTTGGGCCGATAGCATATTCTTTCCAATCTGTCACCCAATCTCCTTCTGGAGTTTGGTGCGTCTTGGATACCCAGTGGCTATCACTCAATGCCCAACTATTTTTAGGATTTCGCATACCACGAATAGCATGTTCAAATCCCCATACATCAGTATTTTCAAATTTCATTTTATACTATACCCATACTCCTTGGCTTTATAAAAATCTTGCCAATAGTCCTCTCGTTCATTCAATTTAGATTGGTCACATTCTTCAATAATTTCAAATGTAAAATTTTCCAAACCTTGCTCATACATGGCTGGATATAGTTTATTTTGTGTGCGCGGCTCCGCATTTAGAGCGCGTTTTATATGTTGCCGCCATCTATCAGCGATATCAACCGCTTGTCCAACATAACACATTTTGGTTTGTCTACTGGAAATGCGATATATTCCAGTATGTCTACCGGATCCGATAACTCTGCCAATAAGGTCCGTATATGGCTTTTCATAGTAAACTTTCCATATAACTTTTGCAATAGCTTCGCCTGCTTCTGTTGATATTCCCGGTACAATCTCTTCCAGCTGGCGTATGTCACGCATTGCCCGTTCTGTAATTTGTAAAGAGTGGAATTGTTCAAAGTTCTCCTCTTCGGCATGACGTTTAGCAACCTCCGTGGCAGCTTCAACAGACGATTTCAGCTGATCTAATTCAGCAGAAAGTTCTTGTGCGGCAGCCAGTTTTTTCTTATTATCTTCTCGGAATTGTGCTACAAAGTCTTCTTGCATTTGCAAATATTCTTCTTGACGTTCTTGTAGCCATTCCTTACGTTCAGACATATACTTCTTTTCAAATTCTTCTTGAGTAGTTTGATAAGAAGTTTTTAAACGTTCAATATTTTCTACCTGTCCCGCAATATCAGCATTTAGTTCCTTTTTGCGTGTAGCAAGAGCATCAACTTGAAATCTATCTGTTACAATCTATTGATCTAATTTCTTAGATTCTTCTGTAAGATTATCAAGATGTGATTGTTTGTAATCTATATCATCCTACAGATTCAAGAGTTCTTCTTGTTTGAGTGCTAACTCTCCTCTGCGCTTGCGGACGATGATAGTCATCCAAACTGCGACTCCAGCCAATACTGCGCAAACAGCTATCATGACTATTGTCACAGGTAGCATAATTTCACCTCAGTTGAAAAAGGGGGATTGATGAGACACACCAATCCCCCTAAATCATCAAATCTTTGAATTACTCAGCATCCGGCTCAGCATTCACGTCGATGGCCTTGCCCTCAGCAGTAAGCTTGAGGAACTTTACCTTCTTATGGGTTCCATCTTCCAGTTCAATTTCGGCTTCCTCACGGACACCAAAACCCTTGCGCTGGATAGCACTGGTGAAGATACCGTCAACAGAACGCTTTTCGAGTTCCAGAGCATCAGCAACATCCTGAGCAGTTACGTTGTCGTTTGCGCCCAAACCCTGCAGATAAGTGATAACTTTCTTTGTGTTTTCTTTCATAGCAGCCATAATCTTTTTCTCCTTTTTGCGATATACGCATCTAAATAAATAAGTAATATGTTTTATAATAATCTGAAGGGTTTGCCCATCAGTTATTATCTGTGAAGATTATACCATAAATTTTTTTCAAGATCAAATTTTTTCTTGTAGATAACCTTGAACTAATTCATCGAGCGTAATCATCTCTTGAAAGTCTAAATCTTGTGCTTGCTGTAATTGCATCATACGATTCTTCGCATCATTTACTTCATTATGATCTTTACTCGTCTGAATGGTATATTCATACTCAGCAATCTTTTTAGCGAGTTGCTTGAGTTGCTTCTTCGTCATTGTAAGTTTTTTTCCTTTCCTTTACCTTACGCATATATTATATAAAAAATTTTTTGAAAAATCAACTGAATATCTCAGTCATCAAACACTCTTGTGGATTTTTATCCGTTCGGATGCCTTTGAAATGGAAATGCCGTAGTGTATGTGCTTCTCGGTCTTTTTCCATACCTGCCAATTCACATACCTTGCCAATGTAATCCTCTGGGCGTTTGGCAAGTCCTTCGCGCATTTCATCAGTAAGACCAGAAGAAACTGTACCAATAGATACAAGTTTATCGCCATCATATGCTCCAATTTCAATAGCTGTTTTCCAACCAAGAGCATATGGTTTTGTTACAGGAGTATCGCCCTCCCAATATTCCCATGTATCTAATTCTTTTCCTGTATACTCCCGGGTGGGATCACAAGCAGCTATTATAACTGCATCACAAGTATCAGTTTTTTTGATTTTGATTGTATCCCAAACTGGACGTTTACCTGGAGTATATGGAGCAGTTTTTTTCTTTAGTACCATTCCCTCCTCACCTGCGGCGAGGGCGGCGGCGCAAGCCTCTTGGATATTGTCGTCAACTCTTTGTGCAAGTTCGACAATTGAAGTACCATACACATCGTGCATATTCCCGAGATTATACTTATTGAAACAAGCAGCCAATAAAGAGTACCTGATGCTAGCACCATATTTTGTTAAATCCTTTCCATTATAATATATCATATCATGAACATAGTAATGTAACCAACCATATTCGCCTTTTTGTCTTTCTATTGCTTTATCTGGCAGACTACCCATAATCGGGGTTACGTCTTTACTGCGCTTGCCAGGATAATAAATCTCACCTATGATAATTGTACCTGCAGGAACTCGATCCATGATTTCCATAATGTGCGGTACGTTTTCACTCTTCTCTGCAAGAGTTCCTGTTACTTTTGAAACTGTACGGCTCCATAAATAGGATCTTTCGTCTGTTTTTTCATACTGGTACCAGTAACCATCTTTTTTGAGTTCGGCAAAATATTCACCAGACGCGCAAATAGAGGGAAAGAGATCCTCTTTTCCCTCTGGAATTTTGTTTATCTTCATAGGGTCTATACAAAGTGGTTTCATCTTACACCCTCACTGCACTTACAAGTTTACTACCTTTGATTACTTTGATACCAGCACTTGTTCTCGATCCTTGTGCTATATCACCAACTTTTATACATATAGCACCAACATCTCCGCTGATGAAAAGATTGTCGGAATCTTCAATGTCTCCAATAGCGGTGACGATCTGTCCTGCGTGAGCAAATTTAAGACCTCGCCCAGCTCTATTTTGTCGAGTGAACTCTGTGACCATAACTCTCTTCCCTGATCCGTCGCTACACCCAACGAATACTTGCCCAACGGCAGCTTTTCCAATACCATTCCGTTCGTACCCGATACTGGTAGCCACTGCTGCTTCATCGTTATCTGCAAGTTTGATCCCTTGCACTCCCGCAGCAACTCGTCCAGTTGCGCCAACGCTTGATCCATCAAATCTGATACACATCCCTTCTTTTGAGAAGATGATAATATCGCTATTCTCACCAACCCAAACGCTTACCAAACTATCGCCTTCGCGCAGTCCAATAGCTTGAACTCCTTGTTTACGCTTAGCACCATTATATTCGCTTATATTTGTCTTTTTAATGAGTCCTCGTTTTGTAACAAACCAGACAAACTTATTGGTTCCAGTATCCCTGCCTGTTGAAGCGATTGCTGCAACTTGCTCCGTAGGTTCCATCTCCACAAGCGTGCTAATCGCTGTTCCGCGTGTAGCTTGGGTTCCTTCTGGAATTGCGTCAACACCAAGTCTGTAAACTTTACCTTTATTGGTAAAGACGAGGATGATGTCAACAGTGTTTGTATCAACACTTGCGAGTGTAATGTCATCTTGAGTTTTTACTCCTTTACCATTACGTTTCTGAACTTTGAAGTTCTTTTTCGGAACTCGCTTGATATTTCCTGCGTCTGTTACAACAACCACAACATCTTCTGGCACAATCTGTGCAATCTCTTTTTCTGCTTTTGTTACTTCAATATTTGTAATTGTAGTACGACGCGAATCACCATAATGATCTTTGAACTGTGTAAGTACGTTTATGAGGTCTTGTTTGAAGACTGCCTCACTATTCAATCGAGCAAGAATAATTGCTCTTTCTTTTTCTTTTTCTTCTTTTTCATTTTGAATTGCTAATTTTTCCATATTAGCAAGTCTACTCAATGTCATTCCAAGAATTGCATCTGCCTGTATGGTATCCAACTTATACTGTTTGATCAATGCCGCACGTGCATCTGCTTTATCCTTGGAACTCTTGATCAATTTGACAACATTATCAATATCATCAAGAGCAATACACAATCCTTCGAGAATATGAATACGATCTTCAAGTTTCTTCAAATCATATTCATTAGCTCGACGATATACATCTTTTTGATGGTTTACATAATTTTCAATTATATCAGCAAGAGTAAGAAGTTTAGGAGTTTTATCAACCAATGCAACTTGGTTATAACTATATGTAGTTTCCAAATCTGTCAATTCATATAGCCTTGCCGCAATTACATCAGCATTAGTACCTTTTGCTAACTCTATTACAAATCTTACACCTTGTTTATTGCTTTCATCACGAATCTCAAGGATTCCATCTAATTTCTTCTCTTCACAAAGAGAATCAATTTCTGAAATCAAATCTTCTTTTGAGATCTTATATGGAATAGAAGTGAATACAAGTATATCTGCGCCATTCTTGGCTTTTTCAACTTTATATTCTCCTCTTATCCTTGCCCTCCCCTTGCCAGTGAGATAAGCGTTTTGAAGTTCCTTTTGGTTAATGACAAGACCTCCGGTGGGAAAGTCTGGCCCTGTAATATACTGACATAAATCTTTCGAATTTGTAGCGGTGCCTTTGAGGAATGCGATTGCTGCCGACATAACTTCAGTAAGGTTATGCGGTGCGAAGGAGCACGCCATGGCAACTGCGATGCCTGTTGTTCCGTTACATAATAGATTCGGGAACATTCCTGGGAGGTAGACCGGTTCATTTGTCGTTTCATCGAAGTTCGGGATCCAATCGACCGTTTCCTTCTTAATGCCACTTAGCGTTTCCTCACTTATCTTACTCAATCTGCACTCTGTGTACCGCATTGCCGCGGGTGGATCTCCATCACGACTACCATTATTTCCATGGAAGTCAATAAGTGGATACCGCATATTCCACGGTTGACTTGCACCTATGAGTGCGCCATATATTGAACTATCTCCGTGCGGATGATAACGACCCATAGTGTCGCCAACAGGTCTCGCACACTTTACGTATTGTTTATCACTCTTGAATCCATCTTCTAACATACACCAAAGGATTCGCCGCATAACTGGTTTCATACCATCTTCAACTGCGGGAATCGCACGATCAGTGATTACAGAAAGTGAATAATTCAAAAATGATTGTTCAATTTCTTCTACTATTGGTGCTTGAACTATGTTACTCACACTTACACGCCTTTCTTATCCTTTTGATTGTTTCATCCACAGGATATTTTTTCAATGTATAATCCATAAGAATTTCGCTAATTTCTATATTTATTCTATCACTTTCTTCATCTATTGTCAAATTTGGAACATGATCCATAGTTATAGCACCTGTTGCTAACTTATCGGCCATCTCATTATAAGTATGTCCACTATGACCTTTTACTTTTCCAAAGTTAACTTGCGGATTTCTAAAAAATGTGATAAGATTAATCCAGAGATCTTTATTGGCAACTGGTTCTCCTTTGGAATTGACCCATCCATTGTTCTCCCAGTTGATATACCATTTTTCTAAATAGCAATTATGAAGGTACGCACTGTCTGTCCAGATTGTCACATCATCATCACTATGAAATTCATACCAATAGTTGAGTGCTTGTAACGCTGCCATTAGTTCCATGCGCTGATTTGTCGCACCCTTCTCTTGACCAGCACAACCAATCGGCGGATCTAATGGCAAGTACCAACCCCAACCAGATCTGGTTTTTGTTGAACTGCCATCAGTATAAATATTTATCATACGTCAATCTGCGCCCGGTTGGCGTTCTCCTCAATAAATTTCTTTCTCAATGTAGCTGACTCACCCATCAGTGAATTGAACGTATTACTTGCCGCAAATGCATCATCCATAGTTATTTGCTTGAGCGTACGTGTATCGGGAGCCATTGTAGACTCAGCCAATTCATCGACCGATTGTTCACCCAAACCTTTAAAGCGTCTGAGTTCGTACCCTCCACCCGGGTTCGCGGCACGATAAGCTTCAAGCGCAGCGTCATCTTTGAGGTAGAATGAAGATTTACCTTTAAGTATCCGATATAGAGGCGGTACAGCCGCATAAATATATCCTTTCTCTATCAATTCCGGGCAGAATTTCCAGATAAAAGTCAAGAATAAACATCTGATATGGTCACCATCAACATCAGCATCTGCCATGATGATAATTTTGCCATATCTTAGTTTTGATTCGTCCACAATGATTTTGTTGTTTTGAATTGTCAATCCAAAACCTACGATCATAGATTTTATTTCTTCATTGCCCATAGCTTTGGCAAGGTCCGCTTTAAGAACATTAAGTATCTTACCTCGTATAGGAAGGATAGCTTGGGTGTCACGATTCCTGGCTTCCTTTGCTGAACCAGCGGCGCTGTCTCCTTCCACGATAAAGACTTCACACGATTCCCTTTGCTTACTGGAACAATCAGCCAATTTCCCAGGTAGCGTAACACGACTAGCCTTGGTGTTCGCTCCGCGGACCACTTCTTTAGCCTTTCGAGCTTTATCTCTTGCGGTCCGAGCCAAGGTAGCTTTACCAATAATTGCCTTAGCATCTTTTTCATGACTCTGTAACCAAGTTGCCAGAGCCTGTGAGCACAAACGCTGAACAACTGTTCTTCCTTCCGCAGATGTTAGCGTTCCTTTTGTTTGACCGCTGAATACTGGATCCGGCATAGTCAAACTTAAAACTAATACAAGACCTTCTTTCAGATCTTCACCACTAAAGTTGGTGTCTTTTTCTTTCAAAAGTCCCTTATCTCTTGCATATACATTGACTGCCTGCGTCAAAGCTGTACGGAAACCAGTCAAATGTGTACCACCGACATTTGGGATACTATTTGTAAAAATCTTATATGTATCTGTATATTGATCAACATACTGAAGAGCAACCCGTACACCGATTCTATTTTCAGAACTTTCCGCATAGAACGGTGTGGTCAATTTATTCTTACCAGAGCAAAGGTCGTCCAAGTAATCAAGAAGTCCATTTTTACTTGAAATTTGCTCCGTCTTGCTATCAATAGTGAGATCAAAAACAAGACCAGGAGACAAATAGGCAAGTTCCTGTAGCTGTTTCCGCAGTTGGTTTGGATCAATAGAAATTCCGCCTTTGAAGATTTGAATATCTGGAATGAAAGATACTTCAGTACCTCTGTTCCAATCCATACCGGGCAGAATACCAGTTTCTTTATATTCTATCAACTCTCCACGTTTGAATCCGGCATATGCTCGTTTATTGATGCGACGACTATCAACAGAGAATAACTCAGACAATGCGTTTGTTGCTTTTGCGCCAACACCATTCATACCACCGGATGTATTATATCCAGTCTGACCATTATTATCAAACTTTGCGCCAGTATGAAGTTTTGTGTAAACGTTTACAAGCACTTGTTCATTTTCTTCGTTCAAACCGAATGGAACGCCACGACCATTATCACGCACTGTGATCTTATTACCATCAACAGATACCCAAATATGATCGCATTCGCCGATCAAATATTCATCAACTGCATTTGATATAATTTCAAGTGTAATCTGCCAAACACCTTCGGACTCGACTGAACCGATATACATGCCTGGCCGAGTTCTTATAGCTTCTATGCTACCAAGTGTTTTAATGGCTTCAATACCATAATCAATATTAGGCTTAGCCATCTTTTCACTCCTTTACTATTTCCTACAATTATAATATCATATATTTTTTTTGTTTTCAAGTTTGTAGTTAGCTACAGGAAAGGAAAAGGGGATGGCATCAACCATCCCCATGGATTTTAGCGGCGAGCTAAGCAACTGCGCTTCGCTCTGATTTCTGGAGTTCGACCGTTCCGAATTGCGGATCTCCTTCCAGACTGTTTATCAATGAAGCAATGCCGCTATTCTTTCTAAAGATGTCGGAGTCTGTTTGTGACTCGTCACCCAAAAACCATACTTCGCTACCCTTGCCCGCACGAGCAATTATCAATTTTACATTATCAGTTGTAAGATTCTCGGCTTCATCTACAAATATAATCGAATTGATAAAACTTCTACCACGTATATAACCAAGATGTATAGGTTCAATCTCGCCATTTTCAATAGCTTGCCGCAAAGCCTCCTCATCGCCCAAGATGTCAGCTAACGGCATAAGCCAAGGCATCAATTTCTCCTCTTGTTCGCCAGGTAGGGCACCCAACCTTTGTGAACCCGCAACTTCAACATTGTTGCGGACATATACGATTTTATCAAATTTGTGTGATTTGACATAATTCATTGCATGGACAAGAGCAAGGAACGTTTTACCGGATCCGAATTGTCCTCTTGCCACTTTTACAGGAATACCTCTGTTCTATAATAGGTCAAAGAATAGCTTCTATTCATCATTTAGTGGACATACATCGCCAAAGAGAACGCTCTTTTGACGTGAGTACTTAATGATGGAGTTCTTCTATCCGTCCCATTTAGTCCAGTCTACAACGTTTCCATTATTATGAATAATTGCATATTCATTGGTCTCTAAGCCAAGAGTATTGGTCTCAGGATGTTCATAGAAATCTGCTAACTATTCATCTGTAAGATCTATCTTTTTGAAACCCTTCCATAATTTTTCTTTATGATGAGTTTCGTTATAATAAATAGGATCTAACTCATCGAAACCGCAAGCCAGCAAATACTATGCGGCGTCTGCGGTGACAAATTGTACGGTATATTTCTTACTTAGCATACGTGCTTCGCAGATCAAGCGGCTATCATGTCTATCTTCCAAGGTTGGAGTTTTAGCTAATAGTTTTTCCACTTGCCGCCAATTTGTATCTTCGGTGCGCCAGAGGTCTCTATTAGACATTAAATAACGCACAAGCGAGCGTGCCTTATATTTTATTTTTTCATCTTTTTCGTGTGAAATCTTTATATGTTCTAACTCTTGGAATACAATGTTGCTGATGTAATTTATTTCATCTTTATCTAAAACATATCCGCCTAAAAGGGCGCTCGTATCAAAAAACTTAATCTTCTGTGACACCTTCATCGACTTCCTTACCAATAATTTCATCAACAAAACCATACTTCAGCATATCTTCGGCGTCAAAGAACCATTGCTTGCGTTCATGCTGAGTATACTCTTCTTCGGAAACGTTGGTATGGGAAATAATGAATTTACGTACTTTCTGATCAATTTTTTTGTTGAATTCCATAGTGTCTTCTACACTCAAGGTTTCACCGCTAAATGCTGTGCTTCCAGCGTGTAGTAGCGCATATGAGAATGGATAACACTTACGTGTTACGTTAGGATTTTTTGCCCCTGCCGCAAGCATAATTGTTCCCATGCTGGCAGCATATCCTAATACAATGATATTGAGAGGTTTCTTATATTGATCTATAATGTTGCACAGCACAAAACCATCGCTGATAGAACCGCCAACAGTAGCGAATATAAGTGTAACAGGGTCCTGACTAGAGTCTTTCTCGAAATCCATCAAAGGTATTGCTACTCTCTCAACAATCCTGTCATCTACTTCCTAATTGAAAATGATTGTACGTTCATTTTCTAATTTATTGAAGTATTGATAGGTTGCTGGATCGATGGAAGAAGTATCGAGTAAGGCTGTTAAATCTTCTAACACCATTCAATAATCCTCCTATTAATACGCTAAATCTTCTTTTTCGAAATGTTCGCGCAATTGGAGCCATTCATCAACCGTTCCTACAATAATTCTAAAGTCTTTACCATAAAGTTCGCGGAAAGCGACGATAGCTGGGAGTTCATCTTCGCCGCAATCGGATGGGATGGCACGGATAACATCTTTTTCCCATAAATCTATGAAAGCGCGAGCTAACCAGTTGTCATCTCCTCGGAGGGCCATTTGCTTTATCCAAGGATAAATTGTGGTCCAATGAATCCAAACGGTATTATTATATTTTGATACAACGTGTTCAAAGAATACTTCCCAACGGTCTTCGTGACATAGACCATTGCGAATAAAACTATCAGTTATTACTAGATCTCTGCGACCTTTGGGATCTAAGCTTATCATATAACTTATCCTTTTCTGCTATTGTGCTACGCAGATTTAGGCGAGCATCAGCAATAAGACCTTTCATTTCATCAATGTCACGTTGAACCAGTTGAATCTGTTTACGAAGATAATAACTTTCGCTTGAATTGCAATCACAATTCTGTTCAAAGATGTTATATAGATGTTTTAGAGTTTTCAACTGAATTTTGTATTCATCCCGCAGCGCACACATTTCCTTGATCATAGATCTGGTATATGCGTAATGCTGACCGGTCAATTTGTTTTCAAAATCGTAGTCATGAGGATGACACTGAGAAACACCTATGTAAATCTTGTTATGAACGTTCCTTTGACAGGTCGTTCGGTGTGACTCGGGGTCGTAGGTAAATATAATTTTTGGGTCAGACATCATATTAGAATCTCCTTTATGCTTCATTATATACATATTATAAAATATTTTTCGTTCATTGTCAAGACATTTGCCGGAAAAATTTTGCTATGCGATCGCTCAGCCAGTGACGACCGCCAACGTAGGCAACGATATAAGAAAAGCCGACTTCGCGGTCGGCTTCTCCTCTCTTTGGACAACAAATATTCACTTTTTCTCCGTTTACTCTACTGGGTAAGTATTGTAAACACCGGTCGGAGCGATGGAAAGCTTACCCAAATCATTCCATCGCTGCCGAATGTCCGTTATACATTCTTCAATGTGAACGGGCGTACAGTTATGAGAATCCATACCCACGTGATAAAGGAAAGGATTGTCGGGAAACTGCCAGTTTCCCTTCTGATGGGTATGACCATGAAAAGCGATGACGTGTCGACTGAAATGCTTGTCATCAAAGTTAGCAGTAAGAACAGGATAATGGCACAAGAACAGCGATAGTTTGCCGAACTTTATAAGTTCGCTGGTTGTGAAACTGTCGTGGTTCGCCCACGACTTGTGTGCGCGTCTGCCTGCTTCGTAGATGCCGCTAATTTTGTTGTCTGTATCGTGGTTTCCACGAATAAAGATTATAAAACCATTCAGTCGAGCGATGATATTAGCATCATAATGACTCATCATCACATCACCAAGGTGGTACACAGTATCGCCCTCTTTTACGACCTTGTTCCACCGTTCTATTATCGCCTCGTTCATTTCCTCAAAATTTTGGAAACCACGGGGCGCATAAAGGAAGTCTTGTTCATGGTAGAAATGGGTATCAGAGGTAAAGAAAATTTCACCCACGAACTTGTATAACCTCCTTTATATTCGGAAATTCATCTGCCGCCGGGCAGGAAAGGGAACGAGCCATCCGACGGATCACAGGTGCGGTCACGTGCGCGCGACCTTCCCGCAGATCATCCCGACGGATACACTCTTCAATAGGGGTATTCATGTAAACAAAGACAATCTGATACTGGTCAGCCTTTACCCCAGCCTTTTCGATAGCTCGCACCAGCTTAGCACGAGCGCCGTGAGACATATGAGTAGCATCAGCAACCATATTCCGATTATCCCGTAAACCATCGGCAAGAATGGAAACGAATTTATCATATACTTCATCCTCATGGGCGAACAAGTCTTCGTTATCCTTGATAATGGACAGGCGCACAGTATCACGGGAAATATACTCAGCATCAGTCAAATTCGCCTTCGCCCAGGTAGACTTACCGGATCCAGGAATACCAACCATTACGTATAACGTAGACATAATTCTCAACCCCTCATTTTAGTTTGATTAGGTAATTTTGTAGCTTAGGATGCTCCTGTTCATATTTCAGTTCTTCAGCAGCTTCTTCTTTGTACTTCCCTTCCGCAAAATCAAGTAAGAATTGCATCTTTTCTTCTTCGTTGCGGCATTCGATATGATTTACAGTGTGTTTGCAGTGCCAACAATACATCAACTTTCTGTGAAACGATCCTCTTTGATGTGACTGCTGACGTGTGAGTGGGATACCTTTTTCACCACAGTTTATGCAGTAAAAATCATGTGTACTAAATGCATTCGCTCTTTTGCCCATCTCCTCTCACGCTCCAAACCATCCTTTGACCTTACGCCATGCAGCTCTCCAGGTCAGAGGATACATAAGATAGTGTTGACCAAAAATGAGTAATGTGAGTGCAATAAAAGTTACCCAAGACATAATATCCCTCCCTTTACTTTCTATATATATTATATCATATTATTTTGAAATTTTCAAATCCGATTTCTACGGCTCGTTTGCTGTCCTGCTTTCTCACATCTTGATCTAAAAATCCAACAGCATCAAGAGTAAGACAATTCAATACATAGCCACGACCATAAAAAGTCATTCCAGTATCCATATCAATATGCCAGCCGCTCGTATCCCCATCATTATATGTAGCCATATAGGCTACTGGTCTCATTTAACTTTCACGCTGCCATTTTGCATATGTATATTCATGCAGATAACAAGTAGGAGTATGTCCAAATACAATAATTTTATTTTCGGGCCAACAGGCATTTAGTAAAGAACGATCCCAAATCATTTCATCGTAATCATCTTTATCAATTAGATCTCCCTTATATTCACAGTCATTTACACGCTGCCAAGCTTCATA
>JAEEGK010016092.1_pt1 | contig 16487 bp, 10 predicted proteins | sample 8958771 | NCBI WGS metagenome assembly JAEEGK01 (sample SAMN16246547, study PRJNA631951) | gut metagenome | biome: gut microbiome; feature: rumen; material: SC-attached | host: Bos | place: Iran: Karaj | collected 2018-10 | reverse complement strand
ATTTCACCTAATAAAGGAATTTGGTCAATAGGGACAAGTGAAAAAGTTTATTTATATAGAAATAATTTTGATAATAAATTTAATTTTTAATTATATAAATTATAATTAATATTATAATTTAATTAAAATTTTTTGAGATATATTTTAATTTAAATTATAATAAAATTTAAATTTAATTTTTTTATTATTTTTAAATTATTTGTTATTTTTTTTTTTATTCTAGAATAAATGGAAACTAATTTTTTTAACTCATCATCTTCTTTATCAACAGTTTCTTCCAATTCAAATGAAAAAAAATTCCAAAAAGAGAATTTATTTAACCAGAAAATATGGAAAGATTTTCCAGATTTTTGGTTAACATTTACATACGAAAACATTACAACAAATTTGAAAAAATTAATTTCTGAAAAAAAAAACTTTTTTCTTTATTTATATGGAACACATGATAAAAACGGAAAAAGTTGGTGTCCTGATTGTGTAAGATCAGAACCATTTGTAAATAAAGCAAAAGAAATAATTGCTGCAAGAGAAAATGAAAAAGAAATATATTTTGTTAATGTTCCTATTGATTTTGATAAAAGACCATTTTATAGAAATGATAAAATTATTAAAATGAAAAGAGTTCCAACTTTAGCTTTTTTTAATAAAGGAAGGGAATTAGGGAGAATTGTAGAACACGAAATGGATACTCAAGAAATGGTTGATGGATTTATATTACAAGTTTATGATGAAGATTATTAAATATTAGGTGTTAATTTTATTAATATAATTTTAAATATTTTATATATAATTAATATTAATTTTTTATAAATTTATTTTTTTTGTCTATTTTTTTATTATAAAAGTTATTTTTATAAAAAATATATTTTTTTTAATTTAATATTATTTTTAATATATATGAGAAAATAATTATAATACCAAATGCTTATATAATAAGTTATAAAAAAAATATTTAAAATAAATCATTAATATATTTTATTATCTTATATTTGAATATTTAGCTCTTATTTTATAATTTTCTTTAATATTTTCAACAATTTTTCTAGGTTCTAATTTAAAATCTTTCAAATAATCAAACATTGAAAGACCTTCAACATCATTTAAATTTAATAATTTAAAATGTTTAAAAATAATAGTAAAATCAATAAAAATATTATATGGAATTTGAATTTTAACTGGAAATCCATTTTTATTTACAATAGCTTGTATATCAGGATGATGAAAAAATTCTCTAACTTTATCAAAAAATTCATTTGCTGGTGCAAGAATATTCAATAATTCTAAACCTTCTTTATCATTAATATGACTATTATCTATAATCCAAACATAAGCTTTTAATTTTTTTTCTTTTTCTAATTCAGAAATATTTTTCGCAAATTGTTCATTTTTAATATGTAAATTATCTTTAAATTTTTGAGTTAATTCTTTTATTTTAATTTGTTCTCTTTTTTTAATAATATTATTATTTAAATCTAAATAATTATTTTCATTTAAATCATAATATGTAATACATTCAGTAGGATGATTATCTAATCTAACTTTTAAATTTAATTCAAATTTTTTTGCTTTTTTCCCATCAATAATTTCATATACGTCATTATTACCTAAAAATGATTTACTTTCAGTTAAAACGCATTGTAAAATTTTAAATGATCCACTAAATCTACTTTGTTGCATTAAATCATTAATTACTAATTCTTGTTCTTCTTCATCTAATGTTTCATAAAAATTATAATATTTTTTCTTTTTATTGTCACTTTTTAATATTTCAAAATTGTTTGTTTGAGTATTTTTTTTTAACATAAAAGTATTTGGGTTTCTTATTGTTCTTAAACCTTTAAAATCTACAAATGTTGTATCTAATTTCATTTGATCTCCATATTTTATTACTTTACATTTATCGTTTGGACATAACCAACTTAATAAAGGAATTTCTACTTTCCATTTTATTTCACATTTAAAATTAACCATCGTGTCTAAATATTTTTTTATTTCTATTAAATTAGAATTAAGTCTTTTTATTCTCTGTTTTAAATAATATTTAAATATTGTTTTAACAAATTCTCTATCTTGATAAATAACAGCAATTTCTAAAGGAGTCCAAAAATTATTATCTCTAAATTTAAAATTGGCCCCATTTTCAAGTAAAAAATCTAAAATATCTTTAAAAATTTTTTCTTTCTAAAAAAATTATAAATATATTTTACATTAATATTATGAAGAATCACACATAACATAATTGGTGTATTTCCTCTTAAATCTTTAATTGATAATATTTTTTCAATTAATTCTTTTTTTTCTAATTCTATTTATTTATATATTTATTATATATATTATTTTACCTTTAATTGCATTTTTTAATCCTTCTAAATCTCTATTTAATAATAATTTTACTATTGTATTTTCTTTTACAAAATTATCATAAATTTTTGAATAATCTTTTTTTATTTCTATTTTTTTTTCAAAATTTGAATTTGTATTTGTAATTTCTAAATTTACAGATTTATTCATATCTTTATTTTTTATTACATTATTTTCAATATTATTATTTTCTGAATCATTTACTAAATATTTTTTTAATTTATTTGATGGTAAAAATGAAAACATTGATTTATTTGAAAATACTGATTTTTTATCATTATTTTCTTTTTTAAAAAATAAATTATCAATTCCTAAATTTGATTTTTGAGGTTGTTGAATAATATTATTATTTTTTATTTGTAAAATATTCAATTCATTTTCAATTTTGTTATAATTGAACATTTTTAAATATTTTTTAATTTTTTAAATAATTTAAAGATAATGTAAAAATATTTGTTTTTTTTGTTAATTAAAAATAATAATTAATATTAATAATTAAATAAATTATTTACATTAAATTTTAATTTAAAAAGGTTTTCTTAATTGCATAAAATCCGGATGTAAATTTTCATTTAAAAAATTTATAAAATTTTTTGAATTATCTAATTGTTTATTTTCTTTTAAAATATTATTTTCTTTTAAAAAACTATTTTCATCATTTTTTTTATATTCATTTTCTTCTTTAATATTAGATAGATTATTATTTTCTTTTAAAATATATTTTAAATTTTCATTTCCATTATTTATTAATTTTTTTTTATTTTTAAATGTTTGTTCAAATAAAGGTAATAATGTTTTTCTTTTATTATTTTTTGCAGTACTATTTAAAATATTTTCCAAAAAATTAGAATCATTTTCATCATCATTTAAATTTTCATTTTTTTCTTCATTTTTATTTTCTTTATTATTATTATTTTTTTCAACATCTTTATTTTTACTCATATTTTCAATTTTATGAAAATCATATCCATTTCTAATATTATCTAAAGTAGTACTAACAAATATCTTTTTTCTACTCAATATCTCTAAAATATAATCATCTAAAGTATATTCACCATATAAGTATCTAATATCTATATTCTCACTTTTTTGACCTATTCTATGTATTCTATCTTCTGCTTGAATCATTAAAGATGGAGTCCAAATTAATTCAGCAAAAACACAAATATTTGCCGCAGTTAAAGTAATTCCTGAACCACATGAAGTTATACTTAATAAAGCTATTTTTATATTTTTATCAGTTTGAAAATTATTTGATAATTTAAATCTATTTTCAGGTTTTGTTGAACCATCAATTCTAATATAATTATATTTACGTTTTTTCACAAATCTTTCTATTTCATCTAATATTTTTATATGATGAGCAAAAAGTAAAAATTTAACTTGAGATTCTAATAAATATTTCACATATTCTTTTATTCCTATTAATTTCGCATATCCTGTTTTAACATACATTTCTAATCTTGACATTCCATTTTTTGTTTTACTTATTGTATGAATGTCATTATTTTTTAAACCCATTTCGTTTATTATTTTCTCATCACAATCTATTTTAACTTTTATTCTTGTTTTTGGCGGTAAAAATTTTAAAACATCTTTTTTTAATCTTCTTATCATAAATAATTCAAATATTGCATGTAATTCTTTTGTGTTTGAAGCACCACTCCATTTTAAACCAAATGGAGTTAGTTTAGGGTCACAAAATCTTCGGCCGAATTTTTTAAAATTGTTAAAATATTGAGGATTTAATATTTCTAATGTTGTATAAGCTTCCATTGGAATATTTAATAAAGGTGTTCCTGTTAATAATAAAATTCTTTTTGCTTTTTTTACTAATGGTATTATAATTTTTGATCTTTTTGCTACTGGAGATTTTATACAATGACTTTCATCTAAAATATAAAAATTAAAGTTTAATTTTTTTAATTTCTTTTGTATATTTCTACATAAATCATATGAAATAATATAAAAATTAATGTTTTGATTTTTAATTTTTGTTTTTGAACTATTAATTATTTGAATTTTTTTTTCAGGAATTAATAATCTTAATTGAATTTCATTTTTCCATGAATATTTTACACTTCCAGGACAAATTATAAGAACAGGCCAATCTTCTTCATATAATTTGGCTATACATAAAGCTTGAATTGTTTTTCCAATTCCCATTTCATCAGCAATTAAACATCTTCCATGTTTTTTTAATCCAAATTTAACACCATCTTTTTGATATTCATATAAGTAATCAATTAGTTCATCTGAAAGATCATTAAAATTTTTTGGGTTTTTATAATCTTCAGTATAATCAATAATATTAATCTTATATTTTTCTTCTTTTTCATTATTTATTTTTTCTTTATATTTAATAATATTAAAATCAATATCATTATATTTATTAAATAAAGTCAAAACAAAATTTGGAATTCCTTTTATATAAAATCTATTATTTAAATTTTTAAATTTTTTAAAAATACTATTATATTCATTAAAACCAATAAAATATAAATTAGTTTCTTTATCAAATTCCGCTTTATGTTCATTTAATATTTGTTTTATTTTATCATTTAAAATTTCTGAAGGAACAAATTCAATAGAAATTTTAGTTAAAGAAACAATTTGAAAATGAATTCCGTCATGTGAATTTGTTTTTAAATCATCTATAAAATCTTCATCATTTTCTGATAATGTATCTTCCATATCTATTATTTTATTGAAATTTATTATATCTTCTTTGTCTTCTGAAAAGGATGAATTATCATTTTCTATGTCGGCGGTTGATTTTGTTGAAATATACATTTTTATGAAAAAATAATTAATTTAAAATTGAATTTGGGGTTCAAAGTAAAAAAATTTTATATTTTAATTATTATTATATGAAAAATAATTAATTAATTTATTTTTTATTCTTTAATTAAATCTTTTTAAAAAATAATAAATAAAAAATAAAAATGAACAAAAATTGTTCATTTATTATAATTCAAAAGAATATTTGAAATTATATTCATTTATAATTTATCAAATAATATACATAAAAAAACAAAAAAAAAAATATATATATATTTAAATGATGACACATTAGACCTGATGAAAATATTAATATCATTTTAAATATCCTTTTTTATTTTTCTTAATTTTCCTTATTTTTAATTAATATTTTCGTAATGATTCATGATTATGAGATCTGATTAAATATATATATATATAATTTAATAATATATTTAAAACAAACAAAAAAAAAAATAAAGAATAAAAAAATATTTAAAATTATTTTTTTATTTAATTTAATTATATAATTATTTAAAAATATTAAATGTCTTCATTTAGTGAGAATTTTCAACGAGATGAAAACAAAGATAATGCTCAATATGATGACAGTGCATTTCATACATATGCAATAAGTTTTCTTTTTGTTTTAATTGTAATAAATTTAATATTGATTTTAAGAAGATTTTTTTATAAAAAAAAATTTACCAATTCAAAATATTTAAATTGTAATTGTGAATTTTGTCAATCTCGGTTAAAAACAGTAAATCAAAAAATCGCAAATGAAAACATAAATTTTACATTTTTTTTTTATATAATTATACTACTCATATTATTTTATTTATCTTATTTATGTTATATTGAAGTCAAAAAAAATTCAGGAAAAATAAAAGGTTTTAACCCATATGAAATTTTAGAAATAGATGAAAATGCAGATGAGCGTACAATAAAAAAAGCATATAAAAAATTAGCATTAAAATATCATCCAGATAAAAACCCAAATAATTTACAAGCAAAAGCAAAATTTATTATGATCGCAAAAGCATATGATTCATTAACAAACGAAGAAAGTAAAAGAAACTTAGAAAAATACGGAAATCCAGATGGACCAGGTTCAATGAGACTTTCCGTTGCTCTTCCAAGTTTTATTTTAGATAAAAAAAATCATTTAACGATATTAATTATTTTTTTAGTATTTATTTTAATAATTGTGCCTCAAATATTTTTATTTTGGTACAATTCAACAAAAGATTATAATAATTTAGGAATAAAAATATTTGATGAAAAAATATTTTATGATGATTTAAATGAAAATATTTTACTTAAACAAATGCCTTATGTTTTAGGAAAAGCTTGGGAATATATTGATTTACCAATTCGTCAAGAAGAAGCAAATATTTTATATGAAACTTATAATAAATATTACAAACAAAATTTAATGTGTAAACATAAATTAGAACATGTTCATCCTTCAAATAAAAAAGCTATATGCTTATTATATAGTTATATAATGAAACAACCTTTAAAATATGAAAAATATTATGAAGAACTTAATCAAATTTTATTACCAACTGGAAAATTTATTGAACAAATGATTAATATAGCAATTTCTTTAAATCAATTTCATATGTTAAATCAATTTAAAAAAAGTCCTTACAAAAATTTCGGATACAATAGTATTAAAACAATTTTTGAATTTTCGCAAAATTTACATCAACAAATTAGTCATATTAATAATCCTGATATTGGATTTTTACAATTGCCTTATTTTAATGAAAATAAAATAAAAAATTTAATGAGAGTTTTAAAAAAATATAATTCAAAAATTTTTAATAATAATAAAAATAATTTTAAAGAATTTATTAATTTGTCTATGGAAGAAAGAAATAAAATTCTAAATGAAACTGGTTTTGGAAATGATGAAATACTAAATATTAATTATGCTTTAGATGCATTACCAAAATATAAAATAAATTTAGAAATTTTTACTGAAGGTTTTGAAGACATAGTTGAAAATGATATGATAACATATAAATTTACAGTAATAAGAGAAAATTTACCTGAAGATAAAATTTTAGGTGTGAATCATAGTAATAATTTTCCGTTATTATTTGATGAAAAAATTACAGTTTTTATTTTAGATAATAATAAAATAATTTTATTTAATAAAGTAATAACAATAGAAAAAAGGGAGAATACTTTTACTATACAATTTCCTTTTGTTAAGGAAGGAAAATTTAAATATATGTGTGAAATGATGAGTTTAAATTATAAAGGTTTAGATCAAAGTTTTGAATTTGAATTTGAAGTTAAAAAAAATAGCGATAAAAGAAAAGAACAATTAAAACAAATTAAATCTAGAGAAGTTAAAAAAATTGAAAATAGTTATTTACAACAATTATTTAGTCAATTTGTTTTAAATAATGGTGAAGATGAAGAAGAAGAAGAAGAAGAAAAAGAAGATGAAGAAGATGATGCCAAAAAAAAAGATGAAGAAAAGAAAAAAGATGAAGAAAAGAAAAAAGATGAAGAAAAGAAAAAAGATGAGAAAAATAATGATGAAAATGAAAAAAATGAAGAACATGAAAAAAAAGATTAAATTTATTAAATATTTATATTTTTATTATTTATATTTTAATTATTATAAAATATTTAATTTAAATTACTTACAAACTTTAGAAAAATTTTTAATTTGAATTCCTTTTATTTTATTTTTACTATTACTTTTTACTTTATCAACAAAACCAATTTTTGTTAAAGATTCATTTTTACTAGATTTAGATGAATATTTTCTTTCTTTACTGCTATTATTATTACTATAATTTTTATTAACATGAATATTTCTACTTATGTAATTTCTTTCTGTATTATTTATATTATTATTATTAATATTATTATTATTGTTATTATCAAATAAATTAATATTTTTTTTATTTTGATTAATATTTGTTTTTAAAGCATTTCGTAATAAATTAAAATCTTTATTTATAATTTCTCTTGTTGTTTTTAAGGATTTATTTTCACTTTTTATTAAATTATTATTATTATTATTATTATTAAGTTTATTAATAATGTTATTATTTGGAGAATTAAAATTACGTTTTTTAATTGAATTTGTAAAAATTATATTATGATTATGCTTTTTAATAATTTTTTTATTTAAATTATTTATATTATTAATATTTTTATAAATAATATTATTATTATAATTTTGAATATTTTTATTAATATTAATAATATTTTTCATTGATTTAGAATTATTTTTTGATAAACTTTTTTTTAAAATTGTTGAATTATTATTACTATTATTAAAAAAATAAAAATTTTCAATGTATTTTGGATTTTGATTAATAATATAAATATAATTATTAGTAATATTTTGAATATTATTATTAATATTATTTTTATTATTTTGTTTAATATTTTTATATTTTTTATTAATATTTCTTTCACTTAAATTATTTATATTAAAATCTTTTTCATTTGAATTTAAAGGAATTTTATTATAAATTCTATGACTTAAAGGATTAGTATTTTTATTATTAAAATTACTACTATTATTATTAATATTATTATTCGAAGTATTTGTACTACTTTGTCTATGACTTGAATATTTTGTAGTGCTCAAAGGTTTTTTTGTATATAAACTAATATTATTTTTACTTATTGAATTAATTTTAAGAAATTTATTTCTATCTTTTTTTTTCAAATTATTTTTATATATTAAATTTTTTTTACTTAATTTTAATAAATTCGATTCTAATTTTTCTATCAGCATTTTATCAACTTTTGATTTAATAATATTATTATTATTATATTTAATATTTTTATTTAAAGTTAAATCAATATTGCTATTATTTTTTTTATTATTTTTAAAAATATTTTGATTTGATTTTGAATTAGTAAATATTTTATTAAAATATTTTTTTAAATTTTTTGCTTTTTCAATATTATTATTTGTAATAATATTAGTGCTACTATTTGTATTAGAATTATTATTATTATTATTGTTATTTTTTAATTTATTGATATTATTACTTAAATTAATAGCAATATTACTATTATTATTATTTTTTTCATATTTTTCAATTAAAGAAATAATATCAAAAATTTTTTCATAAAAATATTTTTCTTCATTTTTAATGTTGTCTTTATTAATATTAAATAATAATTCAATTTCTTCTTTATTACTTAAATTAAAAATACTATTTATAATACTTGTATTAAAAATATTATTATTATTGTTATTATTATTATCATCATTATTATTATTAAGTTTATTATTTTCAAAGCAATCAATTATTCTTTGTTTTTTTTGAATATTTTTATATAAATATTTTTTTTCATTTAAAATTGTATAATTAGGGAAAATTTTAGAATAATTATGATAATAATTAAAATATTTATTTAATCTTTTAATACTAACTTTTAATGAGTAAAATCTTTTTAAAAATTCATTTTGTTCATCAAATAATAAATAATCTTTAAATAAAGCAACAATGTGAGATTTTTCATTATAAATAATATTATTAATAACATCATTTAAATAATTTTTTGGTGTATAATTATATTTTTTAAATAAATAGTAGTTCATATTTTTTAAAAATAATTTCTTACTATTCATTTAAAAATAAAATTTGTTTATTTATTTAATAATTTTTAAATTAAAAAATATTATATATTTTAATTTAATTTTTATAATTGTTTATTTCTTAAAAATTTATATTTAATTTTAATTTAATTGTTTTATTATATGAAATTTATTTAATTATTTTATTTATTCATTTGCATTTTTTTCTAATGCTTCATTATTAAAAATTATATTTACAACTTTGTTTTTATCAATTTCTTTTTGACAAATTAAACATTTTCCATTTTTATCCATTGTTTTATTGTAACAATTAATACAAACAAAATGAAAAAGAGTTTTTGAATTAACATAACATATATAACCCATATAATTTCCATTTTTAGGAATTTTTTTACATACTTTACAAACAAAATGATCTAAAATTTTTTTTTTAATTTCATATTCATTTTTTAATTTTAAAACTTCTTTATTATTCATAATTTCATCTTTAATATTAAAATCTTTTTCATTATTATTATCATCTTCATCATCATGAATTCCATAGCAAGTCTCAAAATATTTACATTTACCATCTTTTCTTTTTTGTCTAATGCATTTAATAATTTTTCTAAAATTTTTGGGATGATAATTAAATTCATTATTATTATGACAATAATTACAAAAAATTCCTTTATAACATTCATCATTTTCTTGCATTTCTTTACATAAACTATTATTATATTTAAATAATAAATAAGGTCTAATAATATCATCTTCATTATGATAAAATAAACATAAATGCTTATCAATTTTACAATGTTCATTAAAATTTTCTTGTTCATTTGGACATTTTAATAATTTAAAAGTATTTAAATCAAATTCTTCTATTTTATTTTCATAAATTTTTTCAATTTGTTCTAAATAATTTTCAGTATTTAATTTTTTATTATTATCTATTTTGTTTAATAATTTACATATTTTATCATTATTATTATCATATAATTTTCTAAAATCTGTTAAAATATTATGACTTAAATTACATTTAAAACTTTCATTTTTAAATGGACAATCATTTTCTCTACAAATTTGACATTTATAATTTAAAGAATGAAATAAAATTTCATTTTCATTGTGACTATAAATACAATTATTACATTCATCATCGTCTATTGAATGATCTTTATTATTACATTTAAAAGGCAAATAATTATAAACATTATCAATTGTTTTTTTTAATTTTCTTCTTTTTTCTTTTGGATTTTTATAAAAATATTCATCAGGTAAATTTAAATATTTATATTTATTTTTATCTTTTATGTTATAAACTTTGTAATATAAAATTATATTTTTATGTTCATTAAAATATTTATAATCAAAATTTGAACATTCTAAAATATTAATATTATTATTATCATAAAATTCTTTTTCTTGATTTAAATTTTCTTTGGTTATGTTATAAATATTTTGAACATAAATATCATTTAATATTTCAAATGCGGTTTTTTTTTCGTTTGATTTTATTATGTCTAAAATATAAGCACATGAATTGTCTGACATTAAAGGAAAATTTTCTTGAATTGTACTTATTAATGATGAAAATTCATTTTTAATTGAATCTAATTTAGCATTTGGTTTTTCTTTTCGATTGTTATTATTTTCATTATAAAAATTATCTTCATTGTCATAAAAATTATTATTTCTATTAAAATTATAATTATTGTTGAATTCTCTATTAAAATTATTATTAAAGTTATTATTATTAAAATTATTAAATCGATTTCTATTATAATAACTTTTAAAATTTTTATTATAATTGAAATTATCATCATCATCAAAATTATTTCCAAAATTTGGATTAGAATTTTTAGGAAAATCATTCATACTAGCAAAATTATTTCTATAATTTCCTCTTCCACCTCTTCCTCTTCCTCCTCTACCTCTATTTCTTCCTCTACCTCTATTTCCTCTAAATGACTCTCTTTCATTATTATTATTATAATTTCCTCTTGAATTTGGTCTTTTGCCTCTTGGATGCCCTAAATTACTTCTTCTACTATTATTATTATCATCATCATCATTATTATTATTATTTTTATTACCAAATCCTCTTTTTCTATTTTTAATATCATTATTATCTTTTGAATCTGACTTATTAGAAGAAGAAGAATTAAATTTGTTTTTATTATCATTTTCTTCATCAGATGAACTCATAAATTAATATTTTAAGTTAAAAATAATTTCTATTTAAAATTAAATATTAAAATAATAAATAAAAAAATAATTAAAAATTATTATTTAATTTTAATAATTATTTTATATAAATAAATAAATTAAATATGTTAAATTAATATATAATTAATTATTAATTAATATTTTTTGTCCTTCTATTTTTATATTAATATTAATAGTTTAATTATTAAAAAATATTTTATCAAATGCAGAAGAATTAATTTCAAAATTATTTAAATTATTATTATTATCATCATAAATATTATTTATATTATTATTATTATTTTCATTTAAATTATTAATATTATTGTTATTGCTATTACCATCAAAAAAATTAAGAAAAAATGGATTATTTTCTCTTTTGATTTCTAAAAAATCATCATTTTTTTCTTTTTTATTATTATTACTTCCACTTAAAGTGCTTGTTGAATCTGAATTATTTAAGTTAAGTGTATTATTATTTATTTGGGAATTAAATGAATTTTTTCTTGAATTATCTTTTTGAATTTTAAATATATTTTTATTATTTTTATATTTTTCATTAAAATTTTCATTTAATTCAATTTGATTATTATTTAAATTTTTATAATTTTCATTTTCATTTAAAATTTGATTATTAATATTATTATTATTATTAATTAAATTTTTATTATATTTATTATTATGATTATTTTTATTATTATTTTCTTCAAAATTATTATTTATTTTTAAAATAAAATTTTTAATTTTTTCTTTTTGTTCTAAATTTAAATTTTTATTTTTAATTTCTCCAGTTAAAATTTCAAATATTTTTTTAAGAGAATAATTTTTATCTCGATTTGAATTATTAATATCTAAATTTTTTTTAATTTTTAAAAAAAATTTTTGCGCATGACTTCTGGCTTGAGTGCTTGAGCGAGTTTTAATAACATTTTGAACATTTTTCCATTCATTTCCATATTCTAAAATTCCTTCAATAAATTTTTTATGTTCTTCTTCTGACCATCTTCCATTGTTAAATTTTATATTATTATTATTATTATCAGTTTTTTCTAGATTCTTTAAATTATTTTCATTTATGTTATTATCATTTAAATTTATTGAAATTTTTGACATTTGAATATTTAATTTAAATTATATTATTAAATTCATATATTTATACTATATTATTAATTTAATTTAAATAATTTTTTTAATAATATTATTTAATATTATTTAATTTATATAATAATATTATTAATATTAAATCTATTAATAAAAATAATATATTTAATAATATTAAAATTAAATAAAAAAAATAAATTTTCTTAACAACAATTTTTTTTATTATTATTTCCTTCATTTTTTTTTCCTAATTGAATTTCTTCACCAACATCTAATCCTTCTAAATCATCTTCTTCTTCCATTTCTTTATGACATTTTTTATAAACTTCTTTCATCATTAAATCAAAAGCTTTATCTAAATTTTGTCCATTCAAAGCACTAGTCTCCATAAATGCAATTTTAAAACTTTTTGCTTTTTCTTCTCCTTCTTCTTTTGTAACTTTTCTTTGATTTTCTAAATCACATTTATTTCCTATTAATAATATTGTAATGTTTTTATCACTACTATTTATTAAGTCATTTATCCATTTGTCTATTGATTCAAAACTTTCTTTTCTTGTTATGTCATAAACCACAAAAGCACCTTTTGCACCTTTGTAATATGCATTTGTTATTGATTTATATCTCTCTTGACCTGCTGTGTCCCAAATTTGAGCCTTTATTGATTTTGAGTCTATTTCAAATTTTTTTGAACCAAATTCTACTCCTACTGTTGCTTTTGAATCTTCATGAAATTCGTTTTTTAGATATTTAGACATTATGTTTGTTTTACCTACAGATGAATCACCTATTAATACTAATTTAAATATCATATCATAATTTTCATCTGACATTGAAAAACAATATATATTTATATAATTTTAAATATTTTTTTTTCAAATTTATTTTTATTATTTTTTATATGATATTTATATTGATAATTATATAAATTAAAATTATATTTCTTATAAAATATTAACTAAAATAAAATTTTAAAGAAAAATATTATTTTTTAATATAAAATTTATTTTTTGATATTATTTAATTAATTAATAATTTAAATTATTTATTTTTTTGAAAATTTTTATTTTAATATTTTTTTAATAATTATAAAATAAAAAAAAAATATTATATTTATAATAATTTTTATTTTTATATTAATATTTATATTATAAGAAGTTATAATAATAAAATAATTAAATAATTTATTAAATTAATAAATTAATAATATTAGATTTTAAATTTAAATAATAATAATAAATTTTATTAGAAATTAATTAAAATATATCTTAATAAATAATATAAATAAATAGATATATATAAAATCAAAAAAAATAATATTAATTAACAACTTACTTACTCTATTAAAATGAAATTATTTTTTTTTAAAAAATTCATAATTTTCATCTATTGTATTAGGAGGTTTTAAAAATTTACTTAATTTATTTTCATTAAATTTATAAAATTTATAAGATTTACTTAAATTATTTGTATTAATATTAATTTTATCTTCTTTAGGATTATTATTATTATTATTGAAATTATTATTATTTTTATTATTATAAACATTAGGAGACAAATAATTTTTAGGAATATGATTATATTCATTTTTAATAGGTGAATAATCAAAAAATAATTTAGTTGATTTTAATTTAAAATAAGGATTATTATTATCTAAATAATTTTCAACTGAAAGTGATTTATGAATTTTTTTAATTGGAATATTTTCTGATATTTTAATATTATTATTTTCAATATTAGATTTTAATAAAATATTATTATTATTATTATTAATATTATTATTATTGTTAATATTTTTTTCTATTAAAGAAATATTTAAATTAAATAAATTTTTATTATTATTTTTTTTATTATTTGAATAAGTATTATTTATAATATTTGAATTTTCTTTATTTTTATATTTAAACGAAAAATTATTATTTTTAATTTTTTTAAATAAATTATAATAATTTTCTTTAGTAATATTGTTATTATTTTTGTTATTATTAGTACTATTATAAATATTAAAATTAGTATTGAAATAATTTTTATTTTCATTTTGATTGAACTTATTTATTTTATTATTTTTAATAAATAAATTATTGTTTTGATTAGGAGAATAATAATTAAATTTATTATTTTTTTTATTTTTTTTATTTTCAATAATCAATAACAAATTATCTAATTCATTAAAATTATAATTAATATTATCCATACTATTAATTTTTATTTTTTTTTTAGATTTTAATTTCATTCTCTCTGAAAATGAATTTACAATATTTTCTAATGGAATATTATTTTTATCATTAATTATTTTACAATCTTGTGAATCTCGAACAATAGAAAAAAAAATATTTTGATTTTCTTTATTAAATTCTGTTTTTATTTTAAAAGTTTTATTATCTTCACTTGAATATCTATTATTTAAATTATTATCATTATAATAATTATTATTATTGTTTAAGATATTTTTATTAATTAAATAATTATCAGAAGATTTAAATAAAATATTATTATTATCATTATTATTAAATGTTATTAAATTACTATTATTTATATTATTAAATTCACTGAATCTATTTGAATTTCTACTGTTTTTAATAAAATTTGTATTGTAATTATTATAATTTAATTTTTGATTTAATAAAGAATTTGAAAATCCTGTTTTTGTACTATTACTTTCTTTTAATTTATTATTACTAATTTCCATTGATGAAAAAGAATTTTGATATTTTTTTGATTTTCTATTTATTAAATTATTATTATCATTAAAAAAGCTATTTTTATTATTATTTAAAATACTGAAATTATTATTTGAATTATAATTTGGAATTTTATTATTTTCAATAATTTTAAATATATTATCATTATTATTATTAAAATATTTATTTAAATGAGGATTTTCTTTAAATTTTGTTGATAAAGATAAAATATTTTTTTCTTGAAGATTATTATTATTATTATTATTATTATTAGTTGATATATATCTATTATTTTGAATCATATTATTATTATTTAAAGAAAATTTATTAAAATTATTTTTTGACGGTGTTAATAAATTATTAGTTAAAATTTTTTGACTATTGTTATTAATAAATTTTTTATCTAAATTCAAATTATTATTATAATTAGCATTTTTATTGTTTGAATTAAAAGAAGGTTTTTTTTCTAATTTTTTTTCTGTTGAAAAATATTTATCTATACTATTTAAATTAAATTTGTCTTTATTATTATTTATATTTCTTGAATTGTTATTATTATTTTTATTTTCAGTTAAATTATTTTTTAAAATTTGAATATTTTTATTGTTATTATAATTATTATTATTAATTGAATTTTGTTTAAGAAAATCTTTACTTTGACGTCTACTATTTTTTTTCGAATTAGTTTTGTTTAATTTTGAATTATTTAATGAATTTTTTTTTGAAATATTTTTATTATTATTAATAATTTGATTATTATTATAGTTATTAAATTGATAATTATCATTATTTTGATTATTATT
>JAEEGK010016091.1_pt1 | contig 16487 bp, 10 predicted proteins | sample 8958771 | NCBI WGS metagenome assembly JAEEGK01 (sample SAMN16246547, study PRJNA631951) | gut metagenome | biome: gut microbiome; feature: rumen; material: SC-attached | host: Bos | place: Iran: Karaj | collected 2018-10 | reverse complement strand
TCAATGCGCGTCAATATCAATACCTGTTAATCACAAAAGCCGCGAGCATTGGTGGGTACTCCCTTGCTAACGGTATCTCCCACAGTACCCTCAAAAACCGAATTAATATGATGTTACATACTAAATCCCCCCGTCAGCGCTACCTTAAACTGCTGGCACTCCTGCCTGTCGTAGCTGTAGCGCTCGCTGTAAATGCCGAGACCGAGACCCATTATGTCTACACCCAGCCCCAGCAGCAGACACCTGTTAAGAAAGGTGCAAAGGCTGGCACCATTAAGGTGGGTAACAAGGCTATCAAGGTTGTAAAGTCCGGCGCCCAGTCAAAGGCCGATGCTTCAGCTGCACAGACCAGCAAGTCGCGCCCCTTCGATGTGGTAGAGCATATGCCGGAGTATCCTGGTGGCTCAGCAGCACTATTCCAGTTCCTGGCTAGCAACGTTAAGTATCCTGCAGCAGCCGTCAAGGCAGGCACACAGGGTCGTGTGCTCGTAACCTTCATAGTTGAGCAGGATGGCTCTGTTGGCGAACCAACTGTTACAAAGTCGGTTAGTCCCGAACTCGATGCCGAGGCCGTGCGTGTTATCAGCGCCATGCCCAAATGGAAGGCTGGTACGCAGAATGGCAAGCCCGTACGTGTAAAATTCACCGTGCCTATCAATTTTGCGCTCCCAAGTAGTCCTGCACCTGCTCAGCATGCAGCAGCTGACAAGACCGAAGGTGCAAACCAGGTGAGCGAGATGGTGGTTGTAGGCTATGGAAAAGACGAAGCCCAAGCTGCCGAAAAGCATCCGTTGGTGCTGCTTGATGGTAAGGCTATCGATTACGCTCAGTTAAAGACTATCGATCCTAGCACTGTTAGTCACATGGAGATCCTGAAGGATAAGGCTTCCACCGATAAGTTTGGCGATAAGGCCAAGAACGGTGTCATCCTGATTACCACAAAGAAATAATTAATCTCTCTCTCTTTATCATGAAGATAGTGTTAACTATTGTAGCCCTCGCTCTCTTGGCGGTTTCTCCCGCCAAGGGCGAGGTTCTCGACTCGCTTACCATCTGCCTGCAGTCTGGCGACAGCTGCATGCAGCAGTATAATACCGCTCAGGCCCTCAAGTACTATCAGCAGGCCTATAACTTGAGCGATACGCAGGTTGCCCGCACCAAACTGGCCGACTGCTACTATAAGCGTGCTAATTATCGTCAGACAGCCGAACTGCTCAAGAACGTGCCCGAGGATTCGCTGTCGCACGATACCTTCCGCCAGCTGGCCTACAGCTATCAGAAGCAGGGCGATGTCGACTCGTTTATCTATTGGGCATCGCAGCTGGTAAAGCGCTTCCCCATGGATGGCGAGATAGTGGCTGCCTTAACCCTGGCTTTCGCGCAGAATGAGCAGCCCCAGGTGGGGTTAGGATACGGTCTGGAATACTTTGCCAAGGATTCTACCAATATCCTGGTTAACCGTGCTGTGGCCGATGCCTATTTCCTCGACCGCCAGTTCCCGCAGGCAGCTGCGGCTTACGACCGATTGCTACAGCAGGGCGACTCTACCTTCAATACCCTTTATTCGGCAGGCATGAGCTATTCGCGTGTCGACAGTCTTGAGCTGGCCTACAAGTACCTGCAACTGGCTTTTATTGTCAGCGGCATGAAGCATTATGGCTGTGCCTATCGCTTGGGAGTGGTGTGTGTCGATACCCAGCGTTATCCCGAAGGTTTAACCTGTCTGGCTATGGCCAAGGAGCTTATGCGCCCCGATACTACCATCATGAAAGCAATTACCTTGTCCGAGGGTGAGGGCTATTATCTTACCCACAAATACCCCGAGGCCATAGCCGCTTGGAAGGAGCACCTATTGTATAATCCCTCATCGGTAGCCACTTACTATAACATCGCTAATGCCTATGCCTATCTGTTAAAGGACGAGGAGCAGGGCAGGGCCTACTATCAGCAGTTTGTTGAGAAGGCTGCCGAAGTCGACAAGCCAACCGACAAGCTCACCGAGATGCTGGAGAAAGCCAAGGAGATGCTGCGTATCTATGACCTACGCGAAAAATTCAGAGCCAAACCCAAAAAATAACTTAAAAACTGAACGATATATTTGCACTTTTTTCCGGATAAAGTACTGGATATTAACAAAATTTATTACCTTTGCAGCGTAATACCATTAAGAGATTATCCGGAATGTGTGTATCTAGATATTATCAAGTGGCAGAACATCGGTTCTGCGTGCGTGGCGATGAGAGTTGTTTTTCGCTCATGGCCAACTATCAGCCGTTTGCCAGTGCCGATGGCGAGGCATTGTTTTCACTGGCTATCAGCAGCGGCGAAGCGCCCGAATTTACCGAAGAACTGCGACAGGATGATGTTGAGCAGATGATTGTCTGCGGCCATACGGCTGCAGGCAATGCCGTTTTTGGTTTTGTATGGGATGGCGCCACCGCAGGCTGGCTGGTTTGTTCGGCCGATTACCACGCAGGGCGCCTGATAACCACTGGTCAATACACCAAGCTGGCTATCGACAATGCACTGATGATTCTTTTTGCCCTGGCCACGGCCGATAAGCGCACGGCACTGTTCCATGCCGCCGTGGTGAGCCATCAGGGTAGGGGATATATGTTCCTGGGCCCCAGCGGCACAGGTAAGAGTACGCATGCCCGATTGTGGCTGCGGTATATCGAGGGCACCGAGCTGGTTAACGACGATAACCCCGTGGTACGTGTAGGTCAGGATGGCGTGGCTACCGTGTTCGGCTCGCCCTGGAGCGGCAAAACACCCTGCTACCGTAACCTGAGCTATCCCCTGGGTGGCGTTGTGCTGCTCAGTCAGGCACCCTACAATAAGATACAGCGCCTGGGCGCTCTGCAGGCTTATGCCGCACTGGTGCCCAGCATCAGCGGCAAGCGCTGGGATGCGCGCATAGCCGACGGTCTGCATGCCACCGAGAATGCGCTGGCCATGCAGGTGCCCGTATGGCATCTGGAGTGCCTGCCCGACGAGGCTGCCGCCCAACTGTGCAAAGGTGAAATAAATGGTGAAAGATAACTACATCATCGAAGAGGCTGTCCGCCTGGTTCAGGATGGCGTGAGTGTTACGCTGCCCGTGAATGGCCACAGCATGCTGCCGTTTATTATCGGTGGCAAGGAGAGCGTGGTTCTGCAGCAACCTGCCCAACTCAAGGTGGGCGATGTGGTGCTGGCGTGGGCGGATAACTGCCGATACGTGGTGCATAGGATTATCAGTATCAGCGGCGACAGCATTGTGCTGATGGGCGACGGCAACATCAAAGGCATCGAACAGTGCCGGCGCGCCGACGTGAAGGCCGTGGCAACCCACGTGGTTGGGGCCAACGAAAAGGCACACTATCTGTACACCCCGTGGCGCTGCCGAGCTGCCCGGCTCTGGTGGCATCTGCGCCCCGTCCGCCGGTACATATTGGGCGTATATCGGAGAATGTAAAAATGCTAAAATGTAAATATTAAAGAGATGAGAATTAAGAAAGGCTTTGTGCTGCGCGAGGTATGCGGCGAAAACATCATTGTAGGCGAAGGACTTGGCGCCGTGAACTTTGGAAAGATGCTGGCGCTGAACGAAACAGCTGCCTGGTTGTGGACAAAGGCCATGGACCTGGGCGAGTTTACCAGCGACGATCTGGTGGACCAACTCTGCGACGAATACGAGGTATCGCACGAGGAGGCACGACCAGATGTGACCGCCATCCTCGACGAGTGGCTGAAAGTAGGCGTGATAGAATAAAATATGAAGTACATCGCATGGTTGTGGCGTAACTCGCGCGGCATCCGCCTTAATACGGTGGTGCGTGTCGTAACGGGTATCGGTCAAGTGGCACTTGGCCTGCTCATGGTATGGCTCAGCCGCAGGTTCATCGACGATACCATCCGTACCGGCACGGCCGACGATGTGCTGCACATGGTGCTGCTGCTGGTGCTCACCGTGTTAGGCGGTGTGGCCCTCCGTCAGGTGGGCTACTGGCTCACCACCACCGCTGGCGTGCACCAGACCAACGCCCTGCGCCTGCGCATCTTCAGCAGCCTGTTCCGCCGTCAGCTTTATACCGAACAAGAGCTGCACTCGGGCGACGTCACCTCGCGCCTGGTCAAGGATATCGAGACCGTCAGCGGCGTGTGTACCGACACCGTCCCCCAGATAGCCATCACCTTTATTCAGCTGTGTGGCGCGTTCCTGCTCATGCGCTGGTTCGACGCCCGTCTGGCTTGGGCCCTGCTGTTGCTCACGCCCATGGCCATCGTGTTTGGCAAGCTGATATCGCGCCGCCTGCGCAAGATGACGCTCGATATCCGCGAGGACGAGAGCCGCATACAGATGCAGGTGCAGGAGAGCATGGAGCACAACGCCGTGCTGCGCTCGCTGGGTTCCGAGCAGTGGGTTACCGACCGCCTCGAGTCGATGCAGCAGCGCCTCAAGGGCAATGTCATGCGCCGTATGCGTTTAACTGTGGCCATGCGTATTGTCATGGGCTGTGTGTTCGGTCTGGGCTATCTGCTGGCCTTCGTATGGGGCGGCATCTGCCTGCGCAACGGCACCATCACCTTTGGTGTCATGACCTCGTTCCTGCAGCTGGTAGGTATGATTCAGCACCCCATCCTGCAACTGCTCAATATGGTGCCCACGGTGATACACTGCACAGCCAGCATCGATAGGTTAGAAGAGCTGTCGGCGGCCAAGGAAAACGAAATCCGTGTATCTCCGTGTAAATCCGTGCCTAATAATATGGTTAGGTTTGATGATGTCAGCTTCCGCTATGCCAATGGCGACAGCGAGATATTACAGCACTTCAGCCACCAGTTTGCCCCTGGCAGCAAGACAGCCATCATGGGGCAGACGGGTATCGGCAAGACCACCCTGTTCCGTCTCATCCTCGGCTTTATCCAGCCCACCAGCGGGCGTGTTGAGGTGGGTGGCAACATCTGCTACGTGCCGCAGGGCAACACCTTGATGAGCGGCACCATCCGCTACAACCTGCAGCTGGCCAAGCCCACGGCTACCGACGACGAGCTGCGCCAGGTGCTGCACACCGCCTGTGCCGACTTTGTGTTCGACTTGCCCGACGGTCTTGATACCGAATTGGGCGAGCGCGGTTGCGGCCTGAGCGAGGGTCAGTCGCAGCGCATAGCCATCGCCCGCGGCCTGTTGCATGGCGGCGATATCCTGCTGCTCGACGAGATCAGCAGCTCGCTCGACGAACCCACCGAACGCGAGCTCTACCAGCGCATTTTTACGGCTCACCCCCATAAAACCATGCTATTCATCACCCATCGCCCCACGGTGTGCCAACTGTGCGACGACTCCATCTTAACCCTCAGTTAAACGAACTAACAAAGAAAAAAATGACGATAGAAAACTATTATTACGGACTGGCGGCACTCATGTACCTTACCACCTGCTGGATGTTTGCAGCAGTGCGCTGGTTCCACACTTGTAAACAACCCAAGAGCACCCACCGCTATATCTGGCCCGACCGCAAGCTGCAGTGCCTGCTTTACAGCTGTGCCTCGGTGCTGCTGCCCTACGTTATTAACCCCACCGATGCGTCGGCATGGCTGCTCATCAAGAGTTACTTCCCCGCCACCTATTATTTCTACTGCGGCGTGCTGCTGCTCTGCTTTGCCGGCACCGTCAAGCAGTGGAGCCAGTGGAAAGGCATCAGCTGGGTGGCCGCCATCATAGTCATCGGCACCATGCTGGTGCCCGTGCTCAATGCATGGCTTCCCTCCGGCATTCTCAGTGCCGCTGGTCTGCGCATCTGGCAGTACGTGGTGCTGGCCGAGAGCGTTGTTATGGTGGGCTACGTGGCACTGGCCATGTGGCAGGTTAAGCACTGGATAGACGAGGCCCGCGATGCCAACTACTCAAACCCCGACGACTTTCCCGCCGACTACGCCAGTCGCGTATGGCTCTACCCCGTATTCCTCACACCCCTGATATGGCCTGCTTATATCTTCGATTCGCCTGCTTTAATGGCCATTCAGAACGTGCTGCTGGCAGTGTCGAACGTGTCTCTGCTCATCACCGTGATGCCAGTTTGGCGCCGCAAGGCCCTGCTTGTTACGCCCGAAACCGCCCACATACAAGAGTGCGACGATCATGAAGATGCCGCCCACGACGACCTCATCGACCAGACCGCCATCGAGATCGAGACGTACGTACGCGATCAGCAGGCATATCTTGATCCTCATCTCAAGATCGACGATGTGGTAGAGCATTGCCAGCTGGGTCGTTCATACGTCTCGCTCACGTTCAGCCGCCGCTTCACATCGTTCGCCTACTATGTGAACAGCCTGCGCTTGGCTCACTTCGACCAGTACGTGGCCCAGCATCCTGAAGAGACCAAGGAGGCGGCCGCCCTCGCCTCCGGCTACGCGTCGTACAACTCCTATTACCGCGCCAAGCAGAAAATGGAGCGCGCGTAACGCATAGAGCATAAAAACAACTAAAAAGTCCGATTTCATCGGGCTTTTTTGTGTTTTCTTGCATGCTATGTACAATTTTCAATGTTTCTTGCACTAAAATGCAATCAACTTGCACCGCATTGCAATGTCCATGTACAATTTTCAATGCCCTTTTTCGCGGAAAAAGTGTAATTTCGCACCCAAAAATTTATAAACTTAAAAAAAGTATGAATCAACTATCATCAATCACTCCTTTGGAGATTATCCTCATCGGCTCAGCAGCCGTGGGAGTTTTTCTGTTTTTCCGTGCCTGCTGGCGCAACATCAAGCGCAGCCGGCAGCACCTCGGTGTAGCACTACTCACTCTCATGATGCCCCTCACCGCCATGGCGCAGCAGTCGATGACCTCTTCCGCCACCTCGTGGAGCGGTGAGTACACCGTAACAGGCAATGTTACCATCGATAGCGAAGTCAGGCTCACTGGCGATGCCACTGTGAACCTTGCTGAAGGTGCCACGTTAAACATCAATGGTAGAATAAATTGTTCTGACGGCACCTATCACGCCCTTACCATCAACGGTTCGGGCACCATGAATGTTACCGGTAGCTATGATGGCGTTGGCATTATCCGGCACTTCTCGAAGGCGACCATCAATGGCGGTACGGTGAACATAACGAATAATGCCGACATCTATGGCTATGCTTTTGGATCTGATGGTAGCAATAATCGTGTTGTAGAGCTGAACGGTGGTTCGTTGTATTCCACCGTCCCTGCCCAACACTCTGCGCATTTCTATGGTACTAACATCGTTCTAGCAGGTGGAACACTATGTACAAAGAACGGTTTGAGTATATGCGATAGAATTATATCCATTGCCGATGGCTACATCTACGAAGACAAAGCGACGGAGAAGCTTTATGCCGGTACACTTACTAGCAATGAGGAAAAGGAAATCCTCGGCCACGAGTTAGCACCTTGTCCCGACGCTTATACCGTAAAAGTAGTCGATGTGGATGGCGTAACTGTGACCGCCGACTGCCGCGGCGCTAAGGTAGGCGATATAATCACTGTCACTGCTCAGCCTACTGTTGCAGGATACTTCATAGGCGCCAAATACAACGATGGCACTGATCATGAACTGGAGCTCAACGATGATGGCCAGGACACGTTCGAAATGCCTGCTGCCAACGTTACCATCAGCGGCACTAAAACAGCCGCCTTTGTCGAGGGTGATGGCACAAAGGATAATCCATTCCTTATCAAAGATGAAAACGACTGGAGTGACTTCCGTAAGCTCATCAACAGTAAGCTTACCTACGAGGTTAACAAAGATAAGTGCTTCAAGCTTGACGACGACATCAGCGTAACGTCGAGGATTGGGGCAAACAACACGTCTGTATTTATGGGCACCTTCGACGGTGGAGATCATACTCTCAATGTTGCGTATAATGCCAATTTCTATTATCTTGCGCCAATACGCTTTGTCAGTGGTGCTACCATCCAGAACCTGCACGTTAGTGGCACTATGACCACTGAAAATAAATATACCGCTGGTATTATAGGACAAGTAATGAAAAACAGTACCGTTACCATTGCAAACTGCCGCAGTAGCGTCACCATCAGAAGTAGTGTTAGCGGCGATAGTTACCACGGAGGCCTTGTGGGGGAGGTGGCCAGTGGTGCCACCGTCAACATCAATGATTGCGTATTCGACGGTAAAATATTCTCTACAGGCAGCACTACCTCTAGACGTTGTGGCGGCTTTGTAGGAAACTGCAATAGTAAAGGCACCGCCAATTTAACTAACTGCCTCTATGCCCCCGCAACGCTTGCTGAAGGCGAGAAAAAGACCAGCTTTAGCGCGACTTTTGTCTACAAAAAGTCAGGTTCTCCTAAACTTGACAACTGCTACTACACTCAGGTGTTCGGCACGAAACAGGGCACGCAGGCCGACTACTTGTTGAGCGAGGATGAGGCTGTGCCATCGGACATGGATAAAAGCGAAATCTTGGTGTTCCGTCGCGAGTTTAATGGCGGCAAGGCTTCTACCATCTGTCTGCCGTTCGAATATGAGCCTGCAAAGACAGAGGGTACATACTATTCGTTTGAGGGTATCAAGCTGGAGGGCGACGAGTATGTGGCCACGATGACCGCTGCGGCTACTACGCTCGAGGCTAACACACCCTATGTGTTTATGCCTGCTACAACCGATACCTACGTGCCCGTGCTCTATCATGGTACGGCGGATTACGATGCTAAGAATTTGACAACCACCAGCGGCGACTGGACATTCCAGGGAACTTACGAGCAGCTGAAATACGGCACCGCCCCGATGCAGGGCCCTGTGTATGGTTTTGCCTCTACGGATAAAGTGGTTGACGGTGTGAAGGTTTCGGCCGGCGAGTTTGTTAAGGCTAAGGATGGCGCTGGCGTTAAGCCCATGCGCTGCTACCTTATTTATGGCAACGCATCTGCCGGTACCCGTGCCGCCGATGATCTGCCACAGAGCATCACCGTAAGGTTTCTGAGTTCAACCGGCGATACCACTGGCATTGGCACGCTGGATACCGAAACGGGTGAGATCGACTTTGGTGGCTGGTACACCCTGAGCGGCCGCAAGCTTGATGCCAAGCCCACCCAGAAGGGACTGTACATTCATAATGGTAAAAAAATAATAATAAAATAATATATGCAACAACTATCATCTATCACCCCATTGGAGATTATTCTCCTGGCGCTCGCAGCAGTGGGCGTATTCTATTTTTTCCGTGCCTGCTGGCGCAACATCAAGCACAGCCGGCAGCACCTCGGTGTAGCCCTGCTCACCCTCATGATGGTCCTCACCGCACAGACGGCGCAGGCGCAGTGGAGCGGTAGCGGCACAGAGGCCGACCCGTACCTGATTACCAGTACCAGCGACCTGGACCTGCTGGCTACCAACGTGAACAGCGGCGAGCAATACTTCAAAGTGTACTTCAAGCAGACCAAGGACATCGCCTACAGCACCGAGGGTGTTGGCGACACCGAAAGTAACTTCACCGCTATCGGTAACTACAGCAATTCCTTCAGGGGCCATTACGACGGCCAGGGCCACACTATCAGCGGCATCCGCATCTATAAGGGCGGCAAAAACGACGCCGACCAGTGCCAAGGCCTCTTCGGCAAGTCTTACGAAGACATCCAGGGCATCACCCTCGCCGACGCCCGCATCACTGGCTACCACAATACTGGCGGCATCGTGGGCTGCAGCTTCGGTACCGTCAGCGACTGCCACGTCGCAGCCGACGTATATATCCACGCCGTCCAGTCTAACGCCAATAGCCACGGTGGCATTGTGGGTGGTAGTAATCGCTGTTCCGTCAGCGACTGCACCAGCGCAGCTACGCTCACCATGCCTAACGGTGGCACAGGGAGTCTATACGGCGGCATTGCAGGCGCTAACACCTTAGGCACCCTGCGCAACAATGTTGCCATCGGCGCTGTCGTGCCCGCCGCCGACAATAGCAGATATGGTGCCATCTCCGGTAGTAATGACTACGGCACCCTCCAGAATAACTGCTACTACGCCTGCACCGTAGCGGGCGTAGAGAACGCCACTGGTGTGGGGTGCGGAAATGCCGACGTCACCAACAACAATGGTGCCGTTAATGCCTCACCCGACCACTTCGAGCAGACCGGCACCAATGAATACACCATCAAGACCGCTTTGGGCTGGAATCTCTTCTGCGGCCTGCTGGCTACCGAAGCCAAGGGCTACTTCACCGGCAAGACGGTGAAGCTGAACGGCGACATCACTGTCAGCCGCATGGCGGGCGCCAGCTACCACGACTTCACCGGCACGTTCAATGGACAGGGGTACACGCTGACCTTTAACTATACTACCGACGCTGAAAATGCCGCGCCCTTCCAATATGTAGAGGACGCCACCATCCAGAACCTGCACGTCGCTGGTACCATCCAGACCTCTAACAAGTACGCCGCAGGCATCATCGCCCAACAGTACGGCAAGGTTACCATCAGCGACTGCCAAAGCAGCGTCATCATCAAGAGCAGCACGAGCGGCGACGGCACGCATGGCGGATTTGTGGCTGTAAACCAGAAAAACGCCTCGCTCACTATCCAGGACTGCGTGTTCGACGGTAAGCTGCTCACCACCACCGGCACCACCAAATGCGGTGGTTTTGTGGGCTACAGCAAAAACTCCGTTACCGTCACCAACTCGCTATACACCCCCGCTGCACTTGAAAACGGCGAGACGGAGTGTACCAGCGGCAGCGCTACCTTTGTGCGCAACGGTGAGGCAGGCACCAACTGCCACTTCAGCCGCACCCTCGGCACTGCACAAGGAGGCGGACTGCCAACCTTCGTAAGCAGAGGCGATGGTGACGGCACATCGGCCAACCCATATAAAATCACCAATGCCAACGACCTGAAGGATCTGGCCTGCTATGTGAACGGCACGGGCACCTACAGTAACGGCCTCCCCGCAGGTGTGGCCCACAACTGCTCGGGCGTTTACTTCCAGCAGACCAACCCCATCACACTCACTAGCGACTGGACGCCTATCGGCACCAGCAGCGCTCCCTTCAAGGGAAACTACGATGGCGGTAAAAACGCCATCAGCGGCCTTACCGTTAGCGGCAACTATCAGTATGCAGGCCTCTTCGGCTACATTTACAGTGATCGCGTGAACGGTTCCCTTGTAAGCAATGAGCTGAAGAACATCAATATCGTAGACTGCAACATCAATGTAGGCAGCATTACCAATAGTGAGGCCGGCGCCATTGCAGGCCATGCAGGTCAAGTCAAAATGAGCAGTTGCCGTGTCAGCGGCTCTATCACGGGCTATCGCAATGCCTGCGGCCTGATTGGCAACATCGAAACGAACGCCAGCTTTACCGACTGCTTTGTAGATGTGGCCGTCAGTGGTACTGGCAAACAGTACAACCAGAATATTACCCCCTCTGTTTTCTTGATGTCAGATGTCGGATACTCTGCGTCCGCCTCAGGCAACTACTACCATGACAGAGTAGGCAATGTTGCTGTCGGCAGCAAGGAGTCTATTAATAATTCTGCCACGCAACTATATACCATTAGCGCACCCAGTGGTCTGACCATGGCTACAACCAATGCCACGCTAGCCCATGGCGACACGCACTATTATGCTACAGAAACTGCAATCACGCTGACCGTTGCCGATGCAGACAAGGTCATCATCGCCTTTACCGCTGCGGGGGCTGCCAGCAGCAGTGTGGCTGCCGACAAGAAGAGTGCCACCGTCACCATGGGCAGCAGCGATGTTACCGTTTCGGCTACACTGATGGCCCTCACAGGTACTAGCAATGGTGTGACATGGAGCATGAGCGACACCGACAGCAACGGCACCTTCGACCGCTTGACCCTGAGCGGCAGCGGTACGCTGAGCACCTCGCTCTGGGACGCTGACCTCGCTGCCAGCATCACGCGCGTTGATATCAGCAGTACCAGTATCAACATCAGCGGCAATCCCTTCAGCACACTCGGTAGTAGCGCTATCATCGTAGTGCCCAGCCCTGCCTATGGTGGCAGCTACACCAATGCCGGCTTCGCTGACAAGCTGCGTGCTCAGTTCGGCAGCTACCTCTTCGGCGTAACCACTGAGGGAGGCACCGCCGCCTATAAGATAGCCACCGAGGACGACCTGCGCAACCTGGCTGCCGTCATCAATGCTAACACTGATGCCTCTACTGCCATCAGCGGCAGCGGCAAGACCTTCCGCCAGACTGCCGACATCACCCTTAGCCAGACCTTTACGCCCATCGGCGCACAGGGCACCTACGGCAAAAACTTCAAAGGCACCTACGACGGCGGCGACAAGACTATCAGCGGCCTCACCGTCAATACCGACAAACAACATGCCGGTCTCTTCGGAGAAGTTCGAGGTGCGACTATCAAGAACGTCCGCCTCATCAGCCCCACCGTTAACACCAGTTTTAATGGAAGTGGTAATGGTGGTACTTACGCTGGCGCATTAGTCGGCTATGCAATGGAAAGCTCCAAAGTGGAGAACTGCTTTGTTTTCAGCCCCAACGTATCAGCCACTAATAGCCAGAGATACGTCGGCGCCATTGTTGGATCAATATATTCTTCGCACAATAAGCTAACCAACAGCCTTTTCTATAGCGATGCCAACTATGGCATTGCGGGCAATTACGAAAATGGTAGCCTCATCAATTCCGGCCGCGCCCGTATAGTTACCCTCGGCAGCGGTATCGCCAGTGTCAGTCCCGATGCTAGCGACATGGCCAACGGCATTGTTTATCAGAACAAGACCTACTACCGCGAGGGCGTAACACTGACGCTCCCCAACAATGCCCCCGATGGCTACTTCCCCGTATATAGTGCTAATGGTACCGAGTTCAGCAGCGACACCTACACGATGAACAGTGCCGATGGCGACGTAACCCTAGCTGCCACCGACCGCTATGCGCCCATTACCTATACCGTGCATTTCGACGGCAACGGCAGCACCAGTGGCGAGATGGCCGACCAAACTTTCGTCTACGACGCTGCGCAGAACCTCACCGACAACGGCTACAGCCGCACCATCACCGTGACCTATAACTACAACGGGGCCACGGGCGGCAACAACGACGCTACAGCTATTGCCACTTCTACCTTCGACGGCTGGGCAACGAGTGCCGACGGTGCGAAGGTATATGACAACCAGCAGAGCGTAAGCAACCTGACTACTGCCAACGGTGCTACCCTGAACCTTTATGCCAAGTGGACAGGCGGCAGCGTAACACTGCCTGCGCCTACAAAGACTAGCTACACCTTTGCTGGCTGGTATAGCGATGCCGGACTGACTAACAAGGTAGGCGATGCTGGCGAAGGCTATACGCCGAGTGCCGACATCACCCTTTATGCCAAGTGGGTGTTCCCCGTTTCGTATATCGATGCCGACGGCAACCCACAGACCTACCCCGATGCCACCAGACTGACCAGCGGAACCAACATAAGCGACCTGAGGGCTGGCTGGTATGTGGTTACAGAAGATGTAAGCTACAGCAGCAAGTTCTATTGCAGCGGCGACATTCATCTTATTCTCTGCGACGGTGCCAAAATGACCATTGATTGTAGCAATAATGATGCTATACATGTTGAAGGCAACTTGACCATCTACGCCCAGAGCACGGGCAGCAGCATGGGCCAGCTCGAAGCCACGGGCGCCTACCATGACATCTACGCCGGTAGCAACGTCACCATCTGCGGTGGAAAAATCACTGCCACGGGCACCTACCATGGCATCTACGCCTGTAGCAACGTCACCATCTGCGGCGGTCAAATCAACGCCACGGGAAAAAATGAAGGCATCTACGCCGTTAACATCACCCTCGGCTGGAGCAATGCCAGCGACTATATCCATGCCAGCAGTTATGGCGCTGGAGGCACCGTGAATATAGCTGACGGCAAGACGTTCTGGAATGGCAGCGAAGTGCTTAGCGGCACCATCAGCGATATGAGAGCCCTAAACGGCATGACGCTGACGCCTATCAGCGGCGTGGAGTTTACTAAGGATGACAACGGTACCTCGGCCACGTTCGATGGCACATCGATCGAAACAGTGAGCATCCCCGGGGACGTTACGGTAAATGCTGTAACGCTGAACCGCAGCTTTAGCGCAGGCAAGGCCTCTACCGTGATGCTGCCGTTTGATTATACCTGCAACGCCAAGGAAGATGGCGGCGAGTTCTATGATTTTGCGGGGGTAGAGAAGGATAAGGTAACCAATCAGTGGGTGGCTACCATGACGAAGGTAAACCAGCTGAAGGCCAATACCCCGTATATGTTTGTGGCTGCAAATGATATCGACGGCATTACGTTTACCCTGCCCGAGAAGGTTACGCTTAACACCACTGGGGGCGGCGAGTGCCAGAAGGCCGATAAGGGCAGCCACTGGACATTTAAGGGTACCTACTCGTATATGAAGTGGACCAGCGATACCAAGGATGCCGAATATACCAAAGAGCGTGCCGACGAGATTGGCAAGGTTTACGGCTTTGCCGGCGTAGCGAAAGACGACATTAAACTGGGCGACTTTGTGAAGGCAGCTTCGGGTGCAAGAATCCGTCCGCTGACTTGCTACCTGATTTGGAACAACACGCCCAACAGTACGCGCGGCATGACACGCGCCGTTGGCGACGAGGAACTGCCCAGCAGCATTGTGGTTCGCCTGCTGTCGAACATAGGACCTGGCGATCAGGGCGACGACAACGGCAATCAGGGTAACGGCGACGTCAACCAGGGCAACGGCGACGATCAGGGCAACGACGACAATGGCGGCACAACCACCATTGGTACGCTGGATACCGAAACGGGTGAGATTGACTTTGGTGGCTGGTACACCCTGAGCGGCCGCAAGCTTGACACCAAGCCCACCCAGAAGGGACTGTATATTCATAATGGTAAAAAGATAGTAATTAAGTAGTTATTAAATAAAAAACAAAAGGATATGAAAAAGAAAAATTACATTAAACCAACTGTAAAGGTAATTGTGTTGCGCCACCAGAGTGCGCTGTTAGTAGGAAGTGGCGAGGGCGGCGACGATCCGCAAAGCAAAGAACCTGAAGTACCATCTGAAGCGCCTAATGCAATAGGCTTTGATGGTTGGTTAGGCTAATCGCAATTAAACCAAGAATCGGGTGCTCATGATAGAGCATCCGATTCTCTTTTTCTACAGGCCCATGCAGCCCCCAAAAAGTTGCAAGAGGATTGCATTTAATATTGATCAAATATTGAACAAAGTTTCAACTAAGTTACAACAAAGATGCGATACTCCCGCGCGTACTTATTATTCGCGCGCGGAATAAATAGAAATAGATATAGAAATAGAAAAAGAATAAAAAAGAAAAAGTGTGCGTGCGTTTTAGTAACACGCACTTTTTTATTGTGAAAAGTTACTTTTTGCAATCCCGATAGTTAGTTCTTGTTTTCAGATGATTAAGAATCGGCAATTCGATTAGTTACTTTTCGTTAGTTGAAAACTAACTTTCTGCTACTTTTTTAGCGCATTAGTAGCGCATCAATATTTTGGCTAACTACGTAAGACGGCTTTTCTTGCAATCGGGGTTATTATTATGTACCTTTGCCGGCGAATAATAACATTAATCCGTAAAAAGTATGAAACGTAAAATCTATCGCATTCTAGAAGAGTATCCTTCAGTAGGTGATCTTTTTCAAACTCGAGTTAACTCTCGTAACCGTATTCTGCAGTTTTATCGTATGAATAGCAATACTGTTTGGCTAACAGATGGCAAACGTGTATATGAACGTAAGCCCGAGGAGGTGAAAGCCGTTCGTATAGACAAGAAGCTGCTGCTTAACATTGGGTTTCGTGCTGATGGTGAACGGGTACATACTTGATTGTGATAATCTGCACTTCGAGGCCTACAAGTTTGGTCGTGATCTGGTTATTGTGATTACTACCGAAGGTTCGTCGCGCAAAACATATGTTAGTTGTGACTTTCTGCATGAGCTTCAACATCTAAAACGTCTTGAGATTGCCGGAATCAAACTACCTTCGGCGTTTATGATGCCAGGTGATAGTGTTGCGCCATCAGGGTGCGTTGTTAGTAGGCAGCCCTAAACGTGGTAAACCTGATGATGATGAAATCGACGAATACGATGATTTCTTTGGCTGATATCAGGACTTTTGTGAGTGAAAGATATAAAAATTCTTAAAAGATACTATCAAACGCTAACAATATTTGCGTATATTATATATTATTTGTACCTTTGCACCCGCAAAAGTGAGTATTGCGCTGGCCGTGGAGCTAACAATGCCCTGATAAATAGCGACTTAGCCTTCGAAAACGAAGTAGTTGAAGTTCCTTTTTAAGTGGGTAATTTGTGTGCGCGGAAGTTGCGAGAACCACTTAAAAAGGAACATTTATTATATATTTTATAAACATTATTAATTTTTAAACTGAAATGCCAGGATTAATTGGAAGAAAAATCGGAATGACATCCGTTTTCAGTGCCGACGGTAAGAATGTACCGTGCACTGTTATCGAAG
>JAEEGK010016088.1_pt1 | contig 16488 bp, 6 predicted proteins | sample 8958771 | NCBI WGS metagenome assembly JAEEGK01 (sample SAMN16246547, study PRJNA631951) | gut metagenome | biome: gut microbiome; feature: rumen; material: SC-attached | host: Bos | place: Iran: Karaj | collected 2018-10 | reverse complement strand
AATTTTGTAAATAGATATTGGGATTGGGGATTGGGGATTGGGCCCAATCCCCAATCCCCAATCCCCATAAATGAATAAAAATTAATATTTTATAATTATTTTTATAAATTAGTATTTATTTAATAATTAAAATTTATTAGTTAATTATTTTTAATATAAAAATTAATAATATTTTTATATGAACGAAATATTTAAAGGAATTGGAAATAATTTAATAATTTTAGAACATTTGAAAGATTTAAATAATAAAAATAATAATAATCAAGAATATGAAGAAATTTTAAATACTGAAATTTTAAATATTATTGGTTATAATAATAATTGTGTTGTAAAAATAAATGAAAAATTTATAAATGATAGAATTATTTATAATTATTTAAATATTTTATATAAAAATGATGAAATAGAAACATTAAAAGATTTATGTGAAAATTTTAAATTATTTGATAATATTTCAGATATAAATAATTTAAAATTATTTATTTTTTTTTCTCAAAATTTAAACATCGATCGAGAAACAATAAAATTTTTTTTTCAAAAAATTTCTTGTTTTTTATATAATAATATAAAAAATGTCACAGAAAAAAATTTAAATATAATTTTTCATTATTTAGATTACATTTATGGTTTAAAATATATAATTTTTGATTATAATAATAATAGTTACTTTTCAATTTTTGAGGGAAAATTAATGTTAGAAATAAAAGAAAATAATTTATTTAATTTAAATGATAAAAAAAACAAAAAGAAAAAAAAAGAAGAAAAAATTTTTATTGTTTCATTATCATTTAAACAAATAGTAAAAAATGATATTATTTTATTTAATGTAAATTTTTTAAATAATAACACATTAACATTATTAACAAATAATAATAGTTTAATTTATAATTTTGCTCATTCAAATAAAATAAAAGAATCGAAAATTTTTGATTTTAAAGATTTTGAAATAATAAAATTAACAATAATTATAAAAAAAAATGAATTAAAAATATTAATTAATAATAAAGAAACTATAAAAATTAGCATTAAAAATGATAATTTTATAATTAATGAATTATATTTATTTCAAAATTTCATAGGCGAAGTTTATTATATTAATGGTTATTATGGATTTAATGATATTAATGAAAATGATTTTATTTTATTTGAAGAAAATTTAAAAAAAGTTGAAAAATATAAAAATAATATTTTTTTTTTCAATGATGAATTTACAATTGAAAAAAATGATGAAGATTATAATATTTTTGAAATGAAATATAATAAAAATTTTAGCATATTTACTCATAATAAAAATAAATTACATATTTATAAAGAGCATTATAAAAATATAAATGAAATTGGAGGAGTGAGTGTTTTTTTTCCTTTTTTTGAAATTATTAATTTAAGTGAATTAAATAATGAAAAAAAAATATACTTTTTTAATAAATTATTTGATATCATTTTTTTCTTAATAAAATATAATAATAATGAAAATAATTCAAAAGAACTAAATAATATTGATTATACTTTTGTTAATCAATCAATTTATAATATTAGTAATATTAATGATGTTAATAATATTAATAAAATAAAAGTTCAAATTAGTGATTTAATTTATTTAATTTGTTCTATAATAATTGAATTTTTGACTTTTCCAGATGAAATAAAAAATGATGATAACATTAAATTTAAAGAATTTTTAGATTTTATAAAAAATAATTTAAAAATTAGAAGTTCAATTTTATTCACTGATTTTTATAATATTTTTGATTTAAATAATTTATCAGATGAAAAAAAAATACAAATTATTTACGATATAAAAAAATTTCAAAAAAAAAGAACGATTTTAAAAAAAAGATTATTTTTATTAAATGGATTTTGGCAAAACACAAATAAGTTTCATTATAAAATATTAAATTATATAACAAACGATTTAAAAAAACCTTTATTATTTCCTTTATTATCTATTCAAAATTATTATATTGAAGAATTAGAAACAAAATTAAAAAATATAAATGAGAAAAAAATTTTCGATGAAATTTTTGATATTCAAAATGACAATATTGAATATTTATTTGAAAAAGAAATAAATAATTTAATAAATAAAATAATGAATTTAAATATAACAAAATTAGAATGTGAAAAAATTGTTTTATTTATTTTTAAAAAAATCACAAATAAACATGAAAAATGTTTTTTAAAAGAATGTTGCTATATAAAACAAAGTTATCATATAAAAGGAATGTTTTTAAAAACAGAAAATGAATTTAATTTTATTTCTTATCCAAAGCAATTATTTGATACAATTTCATGTTGTATTGATCTTTTTACAAACTCAAAAAAAATACATTCAAAATGTTATGGAAGTATTATTAAATGTAAAGAAAAAGATTTTAATAAAATAATTAAAATTCCTTTATCAGAAATTAAATTAATTTTACCTAGAATTTATTATTATAGAAAAACAGGAATTGAAATTTATACAATTTCAGGGAAAAATTATTATTTTAATTTTAGAAAGGAAAATTATAATGATTTATTTGAATATTTTGAAATAAACGAAGATTATTATAAAATAAAAACCAAAAGAAATGATGAATTTTTAGGTTATGTTTATAAACCAGTTTTTGAAACGATTTTTGATATAACAAAAAATACATTATTATTCTATAAAAAAAATATTTATTTAGAGGAATTTTTTTATAATTGGAAAATTAATATGATGTCTAATTATACATTTTTAATGTTTTTAAATATTTTTTCAAACCGAAGTTTTTCTGATTTATATCAATATCCAATTTTTCCTTGGATAATATTTAAATACAATAAAAACGAAATTTATTTAAGAGATTTATTTAAACCAATGGGCCAAAATTTATTATATTTTAATTCAAAATTTAAAGAAAATAATATTTCAAGATTAAAAACTTTTGAAGATTCATATGAATTAATAAAAGAAGAATATTTAAATGATTTGTTTATTGAAAATGAACATATATGTAGAGCATATTATTATTCTACTAATTATTCAAATCCTGTTTATACATCATATTATTTAATTAGACATGTTCCTTTTTGTTTTATTGGACTTCAGTTGCAAGGAACTTTTTTTGATACACCTAATAGAATATTTACTAATATTGAAATATCTTGTAAAAATGCGCTTACTCAAAAAAGTGATGTGAGAGAATTGATTCCTGAGTTTTATTTTTTGCCTGAAATATTTGAAAATATTAATAAAATAAACTTTGAAGAAAAAGATTCTAAAAAAAATATAAAAGTTGTTGATAATGTTGAAGTTAATATGATTAATGAATTGTTTTATAATATTTGTAATAAGAAAAATAAAAATAATTGTAATAATATTAATGATAATAACAATCAAATAAATAATAATAATAATAATGATGAAAATAATAATGAAAATAATAATATTAATAATAATAATAATGAAAATAATAATATTAATAATAATGATGAAAATAATAATATTATTAATAATAGTGAAAATCATAATGAAAATAATAATGTTAATAATAATAATAATATTAATGAAAATAATAATGAAAATAATAATATTAATAATAATAATGAAAATAATAATGAAAATAATAATGAAAATAATAATGAAAATAATAATGAAAACAATAATGAAAATAATAATAATAATAATATAATAATCATTAATAACTGTAATATAAATAAAGAGAAAAAAAACATAATAAATTTCGAATCAGAAAATAATTATTTTGCATATGTATTAAATTTATCTCGTATTTTAGAAAGTCACAAAATCTCAAAAGAAATTTTTGGTTGGGTTGATTTAATTTTCGGTAAAAATCAATTATTTCAAGGAAATATTGATAAAAATAAAAATTCTTATCGTCCTGAATCATATTTAAATAATCATGAAATACTTGATAAAAGTAATAAAAATTATTACAAAGATGAATATACAGAGGAAATTTTATTGCAAGGTGTGGAATTTGGTTTATGTGCTAAACAAATATTAACTGAATCTATAAAAAAATTTGAAAATAAAAAAAGTATTAAATTTATTAATAATTATAATACAATTCCCAATAATTTATTAATTCTTACTAAAACAAGTATATATAAAGATTTGCCTGATTGGTTTAGAATAAATATTTTATTTAATAATGAATTTAATGACTATTATTATGAATTTTATAAAAATTATGGAAAAATTACAACATGGGAAATAATTAAATTTTCTGAAAATTTAAAATATTTATTAATAGGAAATTCAGAAGGAAATATTAATATATTTAAAATTGAAAATGAACTACAACAAAATTTTAATACAATAAATATAAAAGAAGGTTTGTTTAGAAACTTAAGATATATGAGAACATTGAAAAATCATACAAAAGAAATTTCTTTTATTAAATTTAATTACGATTTAAATCTTTTATGCACAAGTTCAAAAGATAATTTTATTAACATTTACACATATTCAAAATATAAGTTAGTAAAATCTCAAAAAATTGAAACAAAAAAAAAAATTGTTTTCGCATGTTTAATTTCAAATCCAATTCCTTCAATTATTTGTTATGATAATGAATATTTAATGTCTTTTCCAATAAATAAAAATAAAATATTTGCGAAATTTAAAATTTCAAATTTAAAATGTCCGATTTTATTTAAAAATCATTTTTTAGAAGAAAATTTAATTTGCTTTTATGACAATAAAATAGTGGCAATTTTTGATTTGCCTGATTTTAATTTAAAGCAAGAAATTAAAAGTGAATTTGAGATAAAATTTATAAAAAAATGTAAAAAAAGAATAAATAGTTTTAAAATTTGTGGAGAAAAAAATATTAAACAAATTTTAATTGAAAATTAATAATAATTTTATAATAATAGTAATAATAATATTAAAATTTTTATATCGATTTTATTTGATATAATATTTAATATAATAATATTTAATATAATAATAATAATAATAATTTAATATTTTATGGTTAATTATTTAATTTATAATAATAAAATTTAAATATAAAATTTAAATTTAAAATTTAAGTTTAAAAATATTTTAATTAAAAAATGGAAAATTGTTTTTTTACACAAAATAAAAATTCCGAAAAAGAAAATTTAAATTTAGTTAATTTAATTTCAGCGCAGAAAATTTCATTAAGGAAACAAATAATGACAAAATCAAGATTATCATCTCGTTTAAAATCATTAAAAAATGTTACTTATGAAGAATCTTTTTATCAAATTAATTTAAATAAATTAAATTTAAATAATAATGAAAATATAATTAAATTTAATTCATCTTCAAATGAAATTGAAAAATTAAACATTCTTTTTAATTTACTTATTCAAAATGACATTAATTTATTAAAATTTTCTATTTTTCATATTAGAAATATTTTAGATGATTTTGATGTAAAGCGGGCGAAAATTTTAAATTTAAATAAAATTATTACAAATGATGCGATTAATTTTTTTTTTAAATTATTATATGAAAATCTTAATGATAAACAAATGATATATGAATTAAGTTATATAATAATATTATTAATTTATTTAGAAGTTTTTGATTTGAATATTTTTATTAATAATTCTCAAAAAATTTTCGATTTAAGTCAAAAATTTAATGACCCAATTTTAATTAAAAAATTAATTTGGATTTTGGGCTTAATTACAAATCAATTAGTAAATGATGAATTAAATAAATTTCTTGATTCTTTACAAAATTTTTATTTATTTATTATAAATTCAATTGAGAAATTAGAAAATTTAAATAATTTTCAAGTGACTAATGCGAATATTGATTTAATAGATATTAAAATTTGGATTTATGGAATTTTTTATAATAATAAATATTATAAAATAAAAAATTTAATTGAAGATGAAAATAAATGTTTAAAACATATTAAAATAATTTCTCAATTTTGTAAAAATAACATATATGATAATTTATATTATGATTCATTAGACACAATTTGTTTTATTATTAACGAAATTAATGATAATCAATTAAAAATTATTAATGAAAATGATAATTTATTTAAAAAATTTAAAAAAACTTTTAAATCATGTGAATTTATTGAAAATTTAATTCCAAATTTGAATAATTCTAAAATTCGAGAACAAACGAATATTATTAATATTTTAGTATTTATTTCATATTTATCAAATAAAAGTATGTTAAAAATGATTGATTATAATATTTGTGAAAATATAGAAAAATTATTATATAATATTAATTCTAAAGAATCTTTAAATGAATATAAAAAATTAATAATGAATATTTTAGATTTTATTAATAATTTTACTGTTAAGTATAAATATATAAATCCGTTTGTGAGAAAAACTGATTGTTTTAATTATTTGATTAATATTATTAATAAAACTGGAAATTTAAATCAAAGATTGAATTTATTAGAAATTTTTGATAATATTTTTGAAATTAATAATAAAAAATTAATAACTGAATTAGTAATGGGAAATTTACCTGAATTTTATGTTGAATGTTTAAAAATTAATGAATCTTCTAAAACGAATTTAATTATTGAATTAACTTTGAAAGGAATTGGAAAATTATTAAATTATGGTGATGAATTTAATAATAATAATTTAAATGATAATAATAATGTTATTAAAGTTAATTTATTAGAAAATACTTTTGAAACTTTGAATATAAATTATTTGTTAGAAAAAATTTCTTTATCAAAAAATTCGCAAAAAAATTCAGAAATTGCTAATTATTTATTAGAAAAATATTTTTCTCATAACAATAATAATAATAATAATATTTAATTTTTTTTAATATATTAAATAAAAATTAATTATATAAAAATAAATTTTATTTATATTTAATAAAAAAAAATTTTTTTTTTTACAAAAAATTAAAAAATCAAACAACATTTAATATTTTTATCTTTATTAATAATTTTATTATTATTATTATTATTTTCATTATTATTATTTTCTTTATTATTTTCTTTATTATTTTCATTATTATTATTATTATTAAATAAATTATTATAAATATGTTCTTCATCACAAAAAACACAATGAAAAGTCGTTTGATAGCTTCTTTTTGCATTGAATTTTAATTGTTTATCTAAATTATTTTTACATTCTGCGCATAAATTATGTTTTTTTTCTTTTATGTTAAAATTACATTCAAAATTTTTATTTTTTCCACAAAAACAGCAATTTTTATTCATTAAATTAATTAATCTTTCATTGAGCAAATTTTTTAATTTTTTAATATTAAATAAATTTTTAATTTCGTTATTTAAATTTAATTTTTCTTTTTTACAATTTTTACAAATAAAATTAATTGGTTCATTTTTTTCTTCGAATTTATTTAAAATAATTCGATTTTTTGATTGTTCTAAAATTAAATTTCGAACACAATCAGAACAAAAAATACAACCACATTGAAAAGTTATTGCTAATTTTGTGCTGAAATTAATATCATTTAAATTAATTTTATTTTCATTATTTTCATTATTATTTTTAATATTTGAATTAAAAAAATTATAAAAATCATTTTTACATAAACAACATTTAAATTCAGTTGCGATTTCATTTCTAATAAATTCACTTATTCCGTTATTATTATTTAATATTAAAGTTATATTTTTATTATATAAATAAATATTATTTTCTGTTGCGTTTGTTAATGGAATTTCACTACAATAAAATTCTTGATTATAAAATTGATCTTCTTTAAAATATTTTATTCTTTTTTTTAAACAATTTTTTATTTGATTTTTTAAACAATTTTCACAAATTGAATCAATTTTTTTATGAATTTTATAATAAAATTCTGGAATTTTTTTACAATTTTCACATAATTTTTTTGAATCATTATTTAATTTTAACATTTTATTTTCTTCATTTTCGATATTGAAATTTTCAATAAAAGGCAAAAAATTAAAGTTTTTTTTATAAAAATCGTTTGAATACAAAATTTTATAAAAACTGAATGAAAATAATAAATTAATTTCATTAATATTTTTATTATTAGAAATTGTATTATAAAAAGTAAATTTTTTATATTTATTATTATGATTATTTTTAACATAAAAATTAATATTAACATCAAAAATTAAAGGTAAAATATAAAAAATTAAATAATCTCCTTCAAAATCCATAATTTCAATAATTTCAGCTAAATAATTATTAACATCTAAAATTTTATTATTAAAAATGTATTTTTTATGAACTAAATTTTTAATATTTTCGATATTAAAAAATTTATAATTTGTTTTTATAAAATTACTAATCATAATTTTAAAAAATTTAATCAATCCAAATTCAAAATTACTATTTTGAATAAACGCATTAAAAAATGATAAATAAGCTAATTCAATATTATTTTCTTTTAAATAATCATAAATTATTTTTAAAAAAATTTTAATATCTTCTATTTCAATTTTTCCGTACGAAAATTTGTTATTAATTTTCATTAATAAAAAATATGATAAATTTACAAATTTTTTTAGATTTTTATTAAAAATTAAATTCTCAAAATAAGCAAAAATAAATGTTCTTAAAAATCCATTTCCATCATTACATAAAACATTTCTATATAATTTAAATTCAAATTCATTTTCAAAAAATTTTCCTTCAGAAATTATTTCAAATTTGAAATTAAATTCATTATTTAAACACTTTGTTTTTAAAATATTATATTTTTCGTTTTCATAAACATTTTTAAATAATTCATTTAATTTATTTTCTTCTATTTCATTAATTAAAATAAATTTATTATAATTTTCTAAAAAAAAAAATGAAAATCTAAAAAAAGGAGAATTATTAATAATGTCACATATTTTCGAATTTAAATTAAATTTATCTAATTTTTCTTTAAAAATATTAATATTATTAATATCAAAAAAAGGTTTAATATAAGAATCAATTTCATTTATTTTTATTTTTCTTAATGAAATTTCTTCATTTTCAACTTCATCTTCTGATTCAATAATAATATTATTAAATTTAGTTTTATTAATTGTATTAAATTGTTGTTCTTCATTAAAATTTAATTTTATATCATTATTATCAATTGAATTATTATTTAAATTATTATTTGATAATTTCATATTAATATTATTACTATTTTTTAATGAATTTTCTTTTTCGGAATTTTTTGATGTCAAACTTTTTAATGTTTCTGTTTTGTTTATTTTATTTTTATATGAATGAAGACTTTGAGCTAAACTTCTGCGAGAATATGAACTACGTAAATCATTAATACTATTTTCTAAAACATTATTATTTTTGTTATTATTGTTATATAAAATATTATTGTCACTTAAACTATTGTTTGGAAGACCAGGATGAACTGTTGGATTTATATTTATACTTTGAGATGTTGTCATTTTTTCTTTGTTTATGTAATTTGGGTCGGAATAACTATAGCCTAAATTATTTGAATATCTTTTGTTTTCGGAAAATGAATTTTTACTGTTGTTTAATGTGTTGTATTGAAATGTTTTTTTATTAAAAGATTTTCCGGTTGGAATAGTATTATTATTATTATTATTTTTTTTTTGAATTGGGGTTGAATTGAAAACATTTAAATTATTATTATTATTATTATTATTATTTGACATGCTATTTTTATTTAAAATAAATTTTTAAAATTATAATAATAATTGTTTAATTATATTATTAAAAAATATTATATAATAATAATAATTATAAAAAAAATCTTTAAAAAAAATTAATTAAAATGAGAAGAAGACGAATTGAAACAATAAAAGCGGAAAATTATGAAGATTATTTAGCGCAATTAAATAAAATTGATGAAGAATATTCAAAAAAAGAAAAAGAAAAAGAAAAAAAGGTTTATTTAATAAATGAAGATGATGATGATGATTATTTTTCTTTAAATTACAAAATGGAAAAAGAAATTTCTTTGGAAGAAAGAGAAAAAATTGATGAAGATAATTTAATAAAAAATATAAATTTAATAAAAGAAGAAATTCAAAATAGTCCTTTATCAATTTCATCATTTAAAACATTAGATTCAGATAAAAATTTAAAGAAATTTTATTTAGAAAATTTTGAAAATTTTCAAGAAAAATTAAAAATTGTTGTGATTGGAAAAAAAAAATCGGGAAAAACTTTTTTTATTGAAAATTTTGAAAATTATAATAATAATAATAATAATAAAGAAAATAAAAATAATTTTTTTAATAAAAATTGCTATGAACCAACAATTTCATTAGAATTTAAAAATAAAATTTTTAATAATATTAAAATCGAATTTATTGATACAAACGAAAATATTATTAATGATTGTATTATAAAAACTTATTATGATTTATGTAATGGAATTATTATTGTTAGTAATAATTTAAATGAAGATAAAAATTTTATTGAAAATCAAATAAAAAAAATAAATAAAAATGAAAAAATTTTAATTTTTGAAAATAATAATAATAATATGAATTTATTTAATAATGATATAAATAAAGTTAATTTATTTGATTTAGAATCAAATGAAAAAAATAAATTTTATGATTTTATTTGTAAATTAATTAATTTAAAACATAATTTAAATCATTTGAAAAATAGTGATTATTTTAAAGAAAATGAAGAAATTAATTTAAATGATAATAATAATAATAATATTTCAAATAAATTAATTTCTTTATTAAACGAAATTAATATTGATAATAATAATAATAATAAAAATTAATTTTATAAATAAAAATGTTTTAGAATTTTCTTTCTGAGTTTTAGTTTTTAATATATAATATAAATCTTAATTTAATGTTTAAAATTTAATTAAATAAAAACAAATTAAATAATAAACACATTTTAAAATATTATTATTAAAATATATATATATAAAAATATATAATTAATATTTTTAATAAAAATATTTTAATTATAATAATTTTTTTCTTATTTTAAACTCAAATATAATTTTAATGGGAATTTGCCCTTCATGTTACATTATTAAAAACAATAATAGCAACAATAACAATAATAATGAAAATTTCATTGAAATTGAAAATGGTGAGAATTATGAAAATATTATTATTTCAAACAACAACGACAATAATAATGACGATAGTAATAAAAAAAACGATAATAATAACATTAATAATATTATTATTCCAAAGCTTGAATCTCACAATAAAAAAGACAAATTTAAATTTTTAAATAATTATAAAAAAGGTTTAACAACGGAAATGTTTATGCGAGTGAATACAAATAAATCAAAAAAAAAGAAGGTGAAATTTTTAATCACTCAAAAACATGAAAATAATAATTTAAATGTTAATAATAATAATAATAAAAATAAGCAATTTAGTCGAGCAAGTACAAATATGAATTCTATTTTATACAAGCAATTTAATATTGAAGAAATTTCTTTGGTGAATCAATTAAATAACAATTTGAAATTTTTAAACACGAAGAATTCAAATGATTACAACAAACAAAAAAACAGCAAAAATAAAAACAATGAAAATGAAAATAATAATAATGAAAATGAAAATAACGAAAATGATAATAATAATAATAATGAAAATATTAATCAAAAAAATCCAAATTTTTCAAATTCAAGCATAATAAAAATTTCCGAAGAAACTTTATTTAAAATATCAGAATATGTTGTATTTAAAAACAATTTTGAATTTAATGAGGAATTTAAGTTTTTTTTGGGCGAAAACATTACTGAATACGAAATTGAGCAGGAAATGTATTTATTTCAGGAAGGTGAAATGGCTTCCACAGTTTTTATAATAAAAAACGGTGAAATTCAAATATTTGATAAAGCAAATGACAAATCTTTAATATTAAATAATAATAATATTTTTGGTGGAATTAGTTTAATTTCTAATGATGTGATTCGAAGATTCAGTGCGAAATCATTAACGAAAGTGAATTTTTATGCTTTTGAAAGGGAGAATTTTTTTGAGTATTTGAAGAAAAAAAATAGGGAAATTTTTTCAATTGATGTGAATATTTTAAAACAAATTCAAATTTTTAAATACATTCATAATGAAGATCTTATTTTTTTAGCTAGAATGTGTTTTATTATTAATGATATTAAAAGTTTTAATATTTTAAATAATAGTAATAAAATGAGCAATAATGAAATAAATTTTATTGAAATTAGTGAATTTTTTAGAATTGATGTGAATTATTTTTATGAAAAAACTTACATTCAAATTGAATTAGGAATTTTGAATTTAAATGAGAATTTTTATAAAAATAAAAATTATAATGAAAATTCTTTTTTAATTATTCCGCTCACTTCGCTATTAGAAAATTTTGGAATTGATTACAAAAGCGAAATTTTATATTCGATTTATTCAAGTCAAATTAAATTTTGTGAAACTTTTAATAAAATAACGAATAATAATTTGAATTACAAAAGTTTTTTTGATTTATTTCATCTTCGGAAAATGAAAAAAAATAATATTATTAATTTATCTAATCAAAAAACTATTTTTTTTTTATTAACTGGAAAATGTATTTTATCAAATACAAATAATACTTCAATTAGAAAAATAAATAACATTTCTTTATTTGACACAAACAAATTTAAATCGAATGTTAATTGTTTATTTTCAAACACTTCGATAATATTTGAATGTAACATTGACGATTTGAAAAAAAAAGTCAAAGAATTAAATTCAAAATATAATAAAGCATTAACGAAATATTCAAAAATTATGTTTTTAAATTTATTAAATGATGAAGAATTTGTTAATATTAGTTCAATGATAAATGAAAAAGAATATAAAAAAGATGAATTAATATTTAAATCAGATGAAACTGTGAATAATTTTTACATTGTCATTAACGGCGTGATTGAATTGCGCAGTCCGAAAGACAATAAAATTATACAAATTTACACAAAAGGAAACACATTCGGTGAGAAATTTTTATTAAGCGAAATAGAATTTTACGACGATGAAATAATACAAAATAATTTAGGCATAAAATTACATTCTTATTCTATTGTGACTAGTAATAAAGCGATTGTTTATGAAATTTCAAAAGAATCGTTTTATAATTTATTACAAAATCCGAAATTAAATGATTTTATTAAAAACAAAATTTGTTTGGAAGATAAAACAATAATTTTAGATGATTTATATTACATTTCTAATTTAGGAAAAGGAAAATATGGAAATGTTTCTTTAGTTCACAATACGATTAGTTTATATGCTATAAAATGCATATCAAAAATCGCGGCTGAAAAGCAAATAAAAGGTGTGAAATTTTTATTGAACGAAAAGAACGTTTTAATGAGTTTAAATCATCCTTTTATTATAAAATTAGTGAAGACATTAAAAAACAAATTTTGTTGTTTTTTTTTAATGGAATATTCAACAGGAAAAACATTAGATGAAGTTTTAAAAAGTTTGAATAAAAAATATAATACTGATATTACGAAATTTTATGGTGGAAGTTTATTTTTGATAGTTAAATATTTACATAAAATGGGTTTTATTCATAGAGACATTAAACCAAATAATATTATGATTGATTTGGAAGGTTATGTGAAATTAGTTGATTTTGGGGCGTCGAAAAAAATAGATAGAAAATTTACTAAAACTATCATTGGAACGCCTTTGTACATGGCACCTGAAATTTTAGAGGGAAAAGAATATAATTATAGTTGCGATTATTTTTCGATTGGTGTTTGTATTTATTTAATTTATTTTGGTTTTTATCCGTTTGGAAATGGTTTGAATGATCCGTATAAAATTTATAAGGAAATTTTGAGTAAAAAAATTAGTTTTGATAATAATTTACCGCAAAATTTTGATTTGAATAATTTAATTAAATTTTTGCTGGTTAAAAATCCTAATGATAGAATAGGTAATTTTAAGATTATTAAAAATCATAATTTTTTTAATGGTTTTGATTGGAATAAATTGTTTTGTAAAAAAATTATTCCGCCTTACATTCCGAATAATAAATATAATGATGCGTGGTTACAAAATACAAACACACCGTTTTTGAATTATTTAGAGAGTGAAAAAACGGTTGATTCGATTAATAAAATTTCGAGTAGAATTGAAATGGAAAATAAAGAAATAAATAATAATAATAATAAAAATTGGTTTGATGATTTTTAATGATTTTTTTTTATAAATTTTTATATTTATAAATATTCAAATATTATTTTGTAAATATTATAAATTTTTTCGTTTTGTGTTTACTATTTTATTTAAGATAATAAAAAGTATAATTTATATATGATTTTATATTTATAATAATATAAATTATTTTTTTTATTATTATTATTAATAAAAATTATAATTAAATAAATTTATAATTTAATATTTAAATTTTTAAAATATTAAAATAATTTTTAATAATAATTAAACAATTTTTAACCTTATTTTTACTTTTATTAACATTTTTTTATAATTTGCCATTAACAAAAAATTATTGTTTATTTTACATTATTTATAAAATACAAATTATTTTACTAATTTATAAATTTACTATAAAAATAATATTTATTTTTCTTTTTTTAATAAATTATCTTCTTTTTCATTATCGAAATCATTTTCAATAGAGAAATTTAGTGATTTATTAGACAATTTTTTTTCAATAATGTTACTATTTAAAATGCTTTGAATATTAATTTTCGTTCCAACGTGACTTTTTTCTTTTTTTTTGATTTTTTTTTCTTCATTAAATTCAAAATTAAATTTAACTTGACTATTTTTAATAATATTCAAAGATTTTTGTAAATCTTTTAAATTATAAGTTAAATTTTTTTTAATGTTTTTAAAATCTAAAGGATGCAAAAGATCTTTTTTATAAAAAATGTCTTTAATTTTTTCGAATTCTAAAAATAATTTTAAATTTTCTGTAATGTCTGTGTATTTTAATTTATTTTTCATTAAATAAAGCATTTCTTTTTTTGAATTTTTGAATTTGTTGTTGCAATAGCATAAATAAACTATTATTATATCAGTGACGTTTATTTTATTTTCTTTGTTGATTTTTTTTTTTTTTGATAAACGATTTGTTAAGTTTGAAATGTCGATTTGAGTGTAAAAATTTGAATTTTGGTTGTTTATTTTTTTTTTTAAGATTTTTAAATTTAGTGAATTTGAACATGTTTTTTTGTTGTTTGAATGTGGATTTGTTTTTATTCGAGTGATTCCTCTGTTAATAATGACTAAATTATTTTTTGAATTTGAATTATTTTTATCGTTTGTGTTTAATTTATTTGATGAAATTCTTTTTTTTTCTTTATTATTATTATTTTCAACTTGTGTAATATACAAAGGTTTATAATCAAACAACAAATTAATAATTTCAATATCTAAATATCTCAAATGCGGAAAATACAATAAAACATTAGCAAAAACACATAAAACAATAAAAAATCCAGAAACAGTCGCTCCAATTTCTTGAATTTTTAAATATTTTCTTTTATAATATTCAATATTCATTCCAGAACAAACATAAATTAACGCATATGTAATTTCATTTTGATTATCTTCAATAATATTATAATCAGCGATTGTTTTTTCATTTTTAATAAACGTGATTGATTTTTCGAAATTAAAAACATAATTATTTTTACTAACGAAATTCAAAGGATTAAAATACGTATAAATATTTTTATTCAATCCCACATTTAATTTTGTATAATAAGATCCAATGCATCTTTTAATAGGATTATTATAATTATTTTCATTCACACTTGCTGTTGTGTAATAAAATTGTAACCACGCTCCTTCAATTAAATTTAAAATTGTTTCGTTTGTTAAACATTTTTCATTGTTTTTCAAACTTTCATTATTGCAATGATTAATATACAAAGCCAAATTTCCATAGAATTCCGACGCATATAGTCCGCCTAAAATAACATCGTTTAAGAACATATTTTTCATTTCGTTGCTTAATTTATCGGAATTTAATTTAAAACAATAATGATTTTCTATTTGCAATGTTTCATAATCGGTTAATAAATTTAATTTTTCGTATTGAGATTTTAATTGTTTGCATGAAATTATGTCTAATTCATTTTGAGTGTTTATTAATGAGCCGTTTGATAATTTAATCATTACTTCGTAAATTGGTTTGATTGTTAGAACGTTTCCGTATTGTTTTAGAGGAATGTGATTTTTGTCTCTTAGTTGAAGAGAAAATAAAAGATCTTCTGAGTTTAATGTTAAATTGTAGCCTAAATCTAAATCTAATTTTGTGTATGATGTTGTTGGATCTTTTCTGCCAAAAAGTTGGTATAAATTCATTATTAGTAAGACTAAACAAAAGATGTTTATTATTAATGAAAAGGAAATTCCTAAATATGAATGAGCACGTTTTTCTCCGCGGAATTCGTGGGAAAATTGCTCGTAGAAATAATCTTGGAATTTTAGTGTGTTTAATATTTTTTTCATTTTTTTTTATTTTATTATTTAAATTTTTATTTTTTTTAATTATTAATTATAATAATAATATAATATTAAAATTTTTTGGGGATTGGGGATTGGGGATTGGGGATTGGGGATTGGGGAT
>JAEEGK010016086.1_pt1 | contig 16489 bp, 2 predicted proteins | sample 8958771 | NCBI WGS metagenome assembly JAEEGK01 (sample SAMN16246547, study PRJNA631951) | gut metagenome | biome: gut microbiome; feature: rumen; material: SC-attached | host: Bos | place: Iran: Karaj | collected 2018-10 | reverse complement strand
AAAATTATCTAAAACAATTGCTTTAGATGAATGTCATAGTTTAGGAACATTATTATATACTTTATTTATTATTGAAAAAAAACAATTTGAACAATTAAATAAAGTTTTATCATATAATATGTATAATATTATTTATTATGATAATGAAAATAAAAATGAAATATTATTATTAAAAAAAGGAGAAAATTTTGACAAACTAAGTATGAAAATTGAAATAGGACCAATTGATTATTTTAACAAAGAACGTATTTATTTTTATATTGCATATAAAGATGATACTTTTAAAGAATTATTTAAAGATTCTCAAATTTTATTTAAGTATTCAATAGAAATTAAAAAATTGAAAGAATATAGAGAAAAACATAATATTAATTATTCAAATTTATATTTACTTATAACTTTAAATGAAGGAAATGAATTGAAATTTCAATTAAGAAGTGATAAATATTATTTTAAACAAGGATTTTTAATAGAAAAATTTGATGAAGATAGCCCATTTGTCGAAGAAAATGAATTTAACGCAATAAAAAAGGGTTTTGAAAGTAATGAGAATATTTTTGATAAAATAGATTTAGATTTTAAAGAATTTTCAGGTAAGAGAACTGAACTTGAAAATAAATTAAATAAATATAAAACTAAAATAAAAAAAGAAAATATTAAAAATCCTGAATTAAATAAAAAAATTAGAAATATTGAGCAATTAATAAGAAATGCAAAAAATATGAATGATTTAAATCCGATTGTTCATAATATAGATTCTTTGCATTTAGACTAGTTATTTAATTTAAAAAATCTTTTTTTTATTTAAAGAATTTAAATAATAATATAATTTTTTTATTTATATTTTTTGTAATTTTCATTTATTTATAATTTTAATTAGTTTTGGATTTTATTATTTTAATCTATTCCAAATTTTACACTGAATTTAGAATGTATATCAGTTATTTCTTTTTTTATATATGGAGTATAAATAATTTCAAATGAGAATAATTTTGATAAAATTGATATTCCAAATCCACTTGATAATCTAATTGAACCTGTTTTAAAATTATCATTTATTTTCTTAAAATCATATTTATAATTTGTAAATAAAGAACTAAAATGTATAAAAGGTGAAATTTCAAATCCATCTCTATTAATATTGAAATTATTAAAAATTGGTAAATTTTTATAAATAATTTTATTTGAAAAATGTGCATAAAAATAATTACCTAACATATAAGAATGTAAATTTTTGATTTGATTATTAATAATATTATTTCCAACTTTAATATTTGTATTATCATTATTGGAATTATTTATAATAGTAATATTATTATTATTATTTGTATTTACTTCTGTTAAAATTGTACATTTTTTAGATGGATTTAAAATACCTTTGAAATTATATATAAATAATTTTTCATGAACTTTTAAAGAATCTAAATTAAAATTATTTGATATATTAAAAATTCCTCCACTTTCATAATTAAATTGCATAGAAATATAATTATTAATATTAAATATTCTTCTAAAAAATATTTTACTTTTGATAAAAGTATTATTTAATGTTTGAACATAAGAAAGATAAGAATTTAATTTCAAATTATCAAAATTAAATTTTAAAAAATTAAATTCATAAAATAATTTAGTATTAAATTGAGAATCTTGTTCAGGTAATTGTGAAATAATTTCATTTGGTCTTTGATTAACATTTAATTCTTCAAAAATATTATTATAATTTTTATGAGTTATTTGAATTCCAAATCTATTAATTGGATCATATGGTAAAAAATGTTTAAAAATAAAAGAATTTTTTTTATTTAAATCATAAATAAATTTAGCTTTACTTGAAATTACAGTATTTTTTCTTTTAAAATCATTTTCACTTTTATAACCATTATATTTAAATATTATTTGAAATGGATTTTTTAAAAATAAATGATTTTCAAAAAACAATTTTTTCTTATTTTTTCTTTGACAATATGATACACCAATTGAAGTAATATTATCATTAAATATTATATTTTTATTATTATTTGAATTTATTTTCTTTGGAGAAATATTTATTTGTGCCTGAATTCCATTTGGTTTAATTAAATAATAATATTCTAAAGGACTCATAAAAATTTTTTTATATGAAAATTTATTAGTTATTCCTAAATTTGAAGTAAAAACAGGTTCTCTTGATCTTTGAATATCTAAATTTTTTATTCTATTTGTACATTTAAATATTTCATCTATAATATTTTTAGATTTATAAAAATAATCTCTCATTTGAAAATTTTTCCAATAATCTTTTGAAGTTATTTTATTTTCTATTATTTCAATATCATTATCTGATATGTTATCATATTTTAATTTAGCATTTATATTTTTATTACCAAAAAATTCAAATATTTCACTAGTATCATTATTAATTATTTCCATAATAAATTAATAAATAATTAATATTAAAAAAAAATAATAAATAAATAAAAAAAATTTAAAATATAAAACCTCAATTTTAAAATTTAAATATTATATAAAATTAAAATTCAAGAAAATAATAAATTTTCAAATATAAAAAAAAAACTAAAATTAAATCATATACTTTCATCATCATAATCATCTCTATAATTAATATCAATATTATCTCTATTATCAGGATTGGCTTTATCAGCATTAATAGAAACATTATCTAAATTAATAGCAGTTAAAATTTTATTTTTCATAATTTCCTTAGAACTATATTCAGGTAATTCCAAAGTAAAAAAACAAGTATCAGCTTTAGGAAAAATATCTTTTTTATTTTTATCAATAGTTGGTTTAATTGAAAAAATAACTTGTAATCTTTCATATTCATCTTTAGTACTAGGTAATTTTTCTTGTGCCCAACAAAATTTAATAAACTTCCTTTTATCACTTTGATTAAATTCTCTTAAAATTTCCCATAACCATTTAATTCTATTAGAATTTTCATTTAAATCCATTAAATATTTAGTAAATTGTTTAAGTAAATCAATATCAATATCAATATCATTTCCTCCAGAAACAAATCTTTCTAATTCAATATGAGTCATTAATTTAATTAATGAAGCAGGTATTAAATTATATAATCCTTTCTTAATAGCATCAATTTGTTTATTTGATTCAGTTAATCTTGCTTTAACATATAATTCTAAATATTTTTTCCTATCATCAAATCTAACTTTTTCATATTTACCATTTGGAATTAAATCAAAAATAGTACCATCATTCATTTGACAAGAATAAGTTAAATTATAACTATCGAAATTTTCACTATTATCAATTTCCATAATAAAATTAATTTGTTCAATAATACCTTGATCAACTTCTTTAACATCATCAATATTAATAGAAGTATCAGTCATTTTCTTCCATTCTAAATTACATAAATTTAAAGGAATATGAACACCAGTTCTAATACAAATTCCCATTAAAACACCTAAAAATTCATAATGACTTAAATCAATATTATTATTATTAGATGAAGTAATAACATATTTATCATTTAAACAATCATTACTTTGTAAAATATTATTTGGACAAGGACAAAATAATTTTAATCTCTTTATATTTTTTTCATTTGGTATACATTCATTACTTATATCACTAAAAAATTGACGATAGGGACCTCCTAATCCTTGTACTAATTCACCTTTAAATTCTATTTTAAATCCCATATGAGGATCTCCTGGTGCTTTTTTACTTCTATAAAATGCTATATCAATATCTTTTCCTTGTTCATATGCTTGTAAAAATAAACTTTCTTCATTTGATAAATTATTATTTAATATAAAATTATCATTTTTTACATTTTTATTATATGATATTTGAAGTCTTTCAAACTTAAATGTTGGAATTTGTACTTCGTCTTCTGAATATTCAGTAAATGATAATACATCATATAATAAATTGTTTTTTGTTGTACTTAATATAATTCCTTTAGCACTTGATAAAAATATTGATATTGTTTTTGGGAAAGGAATATAAAAAAATTCATTATCTTCTTCTCTTTTTAAATTAAGTGATGAATATGGTTCTGGTGGTTTAATTAAAGGCAAAGCTGAAATGAGACAATAATTAAAATATTTTATTATTGACCAATAATAACGTAATTTTATTAATGGCGTATTTTCTAAGTCTTTATAATTTTTTTGTAATATGGATATTTGATTATGATTAATGTTATTAATGAAATAATTTGGAATAAATCTTATTGATGATGGTGGGAAGACATAGGAAATTTTACTTTCTTTACATAAATTATAATCTACTAATTGTCTTATTAATTCCATTAATGTTATATCAATATTTGAAGAAAATAAATCAGTTTGAATTGATAAATTTGTATGATAGATATCTATTGAATTGTTTTTTTCTAATGTGTTGTAGAAATTTATGTAATCGTATGATGTTATTTTTTTTATTTCTTCTGTTTTGTTTTCTTTTAGGGAATTTTGGAAATTTTCTTTCTCTTTTTCTAGAAGTTTTTTTATTTTTGTTATTATTGATTCTTCTTTTTGTTGTTTTGTTATTGGGAGGAGATAGTCTTTGTAATAATCGTCTATTTTTATTAGAGATATTAAACGATTCATTAAAAATTCATTTATTAAATATTTATTTGATTCTTTATCTATTTCTTTATATAATTCAACTGTAATTTTATTTTCTTTTTTCTCTTCTTTCTTTTCTTCTTTTTTCTCTTCTTTCTTTTCTTCTTTTTTCTCTTCTTTTTTCTCTTCTTTTTTTTCTTCTTTTTTTTCTTCTTTCTTTTCTTCTTTCTTTTCTTCTTTTTTCTCTTCTTTCTTTTCTTCTTTCTTTTCTTCTTTTTTCTCTTCTTTCTTTTCTTCTTTCTTTTCTTCTTTTTCTTCTTTTTTTTTATACAATCTACTATCTTCAATGATAATATCTTTTAAATCATTAAACAAATCAACAACTTTTTCAGTATAAGCTTCATTTTTAATAAGAGTATTTTTCTTTTTATTTTTTTCTTCTTTAACATCAATATTTTCAGGTTTATCAGAATCACAAGCACAACAAATATCATTATCAGGAGCATTATCCATACCACAAATAGGACATCTCCAAAATTGTTCTTCAGTAAATATTTCTTCTTCTTTTTCTTCTTCTTCAATTTCTTTTAATTCTTCAACTTGAAAACCATCACTTAATAAAATAATATTTTTACATTTATTTTTATTATCAAAAACTATTTGAACATCACTATCAAAATTAACAATTTTAATTTTTGATTTTGATAAAATATCTCTTATAATATTTAATATATCTTCATCATTTAATTTTATATTAATTCCTTTTATAATTATTAAATTATTATTTAATAAATCATCATTTTTAAAATCAATTTGAGTTTTAATTTCATTTAAAATATTTCCTTCTAATAAAGTATTTCCTTGAAGAAAAGATAAAATATTTCCTAATTTAATAATTGCTTCTACCCAAATTGGTAAAGTATAATCAAAAATTTCTCTAAAATAATTTTCTAAAATTAAATAATCTTCTTGTACAAAAGATAAAATTGCTAATAAAATTTCAACTAAATCAACAATATAAGAAGAACTAAAATTTTTATTTTGTTTATTAACAATATAATTATCAATATTTTTAATAATTCCAATAACAGTTAATTCATCAATTTCAATAAGTGAAAACTTTTCATTAATACTAGAACAATTTTTAATTTTTTTGGTAATAGAAATATATTTCATAGCTTTTAAAATAACTCTATTAGTTAAAATAAAAATATTTTGTTGTAACTCAGCAGGAATATTTAAAGAATTACATAAAGATAATAAATTCTTAATTAAATTTTGAAATATTTTAATATTATCATCATTAGAATTATCTTTTTTTTCAATATTTAAATTATTAAAAGCAATATTAGAACAATAATCAACAATCCAACAAATTAAACTCCATTCATAAGGAATAAAAGTAATATAACAAGGTAAAATAGAATCTCTATCATGAATTTCCCAATCATGAATATAAAATGCAGTAGTTCCTTCAATATATTCCATATATATTTCACTTTGATTAAAAAGTAAACTTTCAATATTACTTCTTTCATTTTTTGGTGACGTTACTTCTTTTAAAATATTTGTTCCATTTTCATCACTATAAAATTTTAATGTTGAATTTGGTCCTAATTTCCCATTTTGTTCAAATGATATTATACAACCACAATAATTTTTTGGATTTTTTATTTTACATAATTTTGATAATGATAATAATTTTGATTGCATTGTTCCAATTGTAAATATATCTTTTGATATTATATTTGAATGATATATTTTTGATAAATCATCTATTTGAATATGAATTAATTCTTTTTTAAATTTTTGAATTTTTTCTATACATAATTTTGTTAAATTTGATATTGAGAAACATTCTTCTTCATTTTCATTTAATTCTGTTTCTATTTTATTTAATGATGTTAAATTATTATTATCATTTATATTATTTGTTGTTGAATGCATTACTTGACTACTTATATTTTCTTTTGGTATTATTGTACTACTTTGATGATTACTTGTTTTTGTTTCATTTAAGAATGATAATATATTTTGAATATCAAATTTTTGTTGTTTTATTTCTGAACTTCTTTCTGATTTTTCTTTTACAGTTTCTAATCGACTACTTGATAATTTATGTAATGAAATATCTTGATTTTCTTTTTTTTTAATTTGAATATAATTAGAAAATCTTTTAAAAACACCTTTAATAGGATCATTCATATTTTCATTCCATAAACTTAAATTAATAAAATTAGTCATATTTTCAATATCATTTACTTTAAAATTATCAATTAACTTATCATAAATATTACATAAAATTTTCTTAGAATAAAAATTAAATAAATCATTATAAGATTTCTGATAATTATCTTCTAATTTAGAATAAGAAAAAGAAGAAGATGGATTTTTAATATTAAAATCTAATAAAGTTAAATTACTAATATTAATCCAAAAAGAATGTATTTTACAACATAAATAATCATTATATAAAACAAAAGCTTGTCCGATAGAATTATCAACTAATAAAACACAAACAGGAATTTCTGAATTATTTTGAATTGATTTAATTCCAGTATCTCTTAATAATTTATGACTCATTTTTGCCATATAAAAATTATTAGGATAACATTCTTCTTTAAATATTTCTTTCATATCTCTATGTTCTAAAGGTAAAGGCATTCCAGGAGGAACTTTATTTTGATCAAAAATAATATAAATATCACTTTTAGCATTTTTAATATCATTAATTGATAATTCTTGTCTAACTTGTCTTAAAGTTAATAAATATTCCTCATCTCTATAATGTGATTTGGCATAATTAAAAACTTCTTCAACTGTATATCTTTCAAATTGACTTATATTTTTTAATGCTAAAGTACTTTTTGATGTATCAGTTATTCTTGGTAATTGAGTAACATATGTACTTTCTGGTAAAGTGTAATTATTTATCATATCAATTTCTTCATTTGAGGGATTTTTTTCTAATTGTTTTTTTATTAATGGATCATTTGAATTTAAAGGAAAATCTTCAAAGGGAGGTGAATATATTTTATATAGTAAATTATTGGTTGAAGTTAATTTTCTTTCAAAGTCACTTTGGAAATTTAATTGAAGAATATCTTCGTTTTTATTTATCCAATTTATATCTTTTGTTATTTCTTTTAATATTTCTTGAAGTGATGTTATATTTTCTGTTATTGTAAATGCATTTTCTGTTAAGTAATTATTATTTTCACTATCAAGTTTATTTGATATTAATTTTAATATGAATATTAATAATTTTTTTTCATATTCTGTTATTTTATCTTTTCCTTTTTTATATATTTCTAAAAATGAATCTATTAAATAATTCGTATCTAAAATTTTTAATAATTTACTTTTTATACCAATATTTTTTATAATTTCATTTGGAACTTTTTCAACTTTTCCATTTCTATTATCAAAAATAACATTAAAATTCTTCATTCCATTTTCATACCCACCATTAATAATAGTTACTAAATTCCCATCATTACAAATACATTTAATTCCTTCTCTATAAATTTTAATTCCCCCACTTAAATAAATTAAAATTCCAAGTAATTCATTTTCTTTTTTATTTTTCAATATATCTTTCATAATTTCTTCATATTCAAAATAAGATTCTTCCTTATCTAAAATAAAATTAATTAAACCATAAATTTGATAAATAATAGAAGTTAAACTTTTACCACTTTTAAAATGATAATCAATAATATGTTGACTAGATTCATTTAAATTAGTACTAATACTTTGTCCTTGACTCGAATTTTGATTACTAGAAATATAATTATTAATAGAAGAAGAATCTTGAGTTGTTCTAGTAGAAAAAGTTAAAATTGCATTTTGTAATTTTTTATAAGTATCATATGATTCAACAAATAAAATATTTAAAAAAGGTTTTGTTATTTCTTTTAATATATTTGTACATCCTGGTAATAATTCTTCCATTGTATATAATCGAGGATAAATATCATTATCATTAAATAAAAATTTTTGTTCTTTTTCATTATTAATTAATCCATTATTATCTAAATTTTCTTCACTTGGAATATTTGGTAATAATCTATAATATGATTTATAAATTAAATTTGAAAATTTTTCTGCTTCTGTTTTTGAAAAATTATTTTCTATTATTACATATCCTCTTGTTGATGCAGTTTCACCGATTTTTGTTACTTGTTGTATGTGTTTTAATATTCGAGATAAATACTTTTCTTTTAATTGAATTTGGGTTATTTCATTTTTTAATTTTGTAATTTCTTCTTCTGTTAATTTTTTCTTTTCTTTCTCTTTTTTTTCTTCTTTTTTCTCTTCTTTTTTTTCTTCTTCTTTTTTTTCTTCTTCTTTTTTTTTATTTTCTTCTTTCTTTTTATTTTCTTCTTTTTTATCTTTTTTTTTATCATCTTTTTTATCTTTTTTTTTGTCGTCGTTTTTATTATCTTTTTTCTCTTCTTTTTTATCTTCTTTTTTTTCTTCTTCTTCATCTTCTCCATTAATTCTTTTATTTATTTTATTAATATCATTTTTTAATTTTTCAATTTTTTGTTCTACAATAACTTCTAAATTATGAGTTTTTAAAACTTTTCTTTTTAAAGGAATAAAATGACTAATTTCTTTTCCAGAAGGAATAACAATATTTAATTCATTTTCTTTTTTATAATGAATATCTTTTTTATAAGAAGATAATTCAGTAGGATGACTTTCTTCCCATAAATATAAAGCATTAATTAAACATTGATAATCAATTTCAGGAGAATTCATTTCAATTAAAATATTATATTTTAATTCACTATCATTTTTTTCATCATTTAAACTTTGAGTTGAAAATAATTCTCCTATTTTAGCAAATAAATTAATAAAGGAATTTTTATTTAATTTTGAATTTTTTAAAAATAATTTTACTATTTTAACTGCATATTCAACTAATTGAGGAACTGAACTTTTTAAAATTAAAGTTAATAATTTATCAATTCCTTTATTTAAAGCATTACTTGTTATTTTATTATCAATATTAATTGAAATATGATATATAATATCTAAAAGAGAAGATATTAAATTAATATTTTTATCAAATTCTGTAATATTATCAAAAGTTTCTAAAAGACTTTCTATTATTTCTCCTGTTAAATCTACATTTCCAATTGATAAATTCATTTTAACTAATTTAGATAATAAATTTCTAAAATTAAATATAAAGTCTCCTATTCTTTTCATTAATTTGGAATTTTTTATTTCTTCATTCATTATTATATTCAATGATTTTCTTATTATTTTTTTAATATCAAAAAGAGAATTTTTATGTTCTTTATCTTCAATTAATTTATATTGGGAATTATTTTCAAGTAATATATTTGTATCTGTTAAAATTAAATTTAAATTTTTAATAATATAACCCATAAATTCTTCTTTTTTAATTATTAAATAAGGTTCATTTTGAATATTCAGATTCAAATTGTCAATTTGTTCATGAATATATTTTATATTTTGGCTTAAAATTTCTATAAAATCTTCATTTGAACTTATTTTAATTTGAGAACAGTTAATTCCATTAGAAGATAATAAACCAAAAGTATGATTAAATAAATCTCCATTAGTTAAATAATAATTTTTCAAAACACTAATTCCTTCATTTCTAATAATATCTCTTATATATTCCATTAATAAAACATTTTTAGCATTTTCAATATCAAATGAAGATTTAAATATAATATTATTAATACATTTAACATAATTTTGTGCTTCTTTAGAAATATTAAGAGAACCAACATCTAAATCTTCATTTAAATTAATATTTTTTTCACTTACTTTACTTTTCAAAGGATATTTTTTATTATCACTTTTTTCATTTTCTATTTTCATTAAATTATTATTACTTAACTGTAATAAAAACAATAATTTATCAATTATATTTTCAGCAATTTTTTGATAAGGAGAATCTTTATATATAATTTCAAGAGCAACATCTAAATCCATTAATTTAACTTTATCATAAGTATTAAAATTATAAATTGAATTTAATTTATTTTTAATTATTTTTGTATAATTTTTCAAAGCTTCAGTTAAGTTACTTTCACTAAACCAAATATCATAAACTTCACAAACATTTCTTAATTTTTCTACATTTCCAAAATATGCATCTTTAATATCATTTTGTATTGTTGTGAATATATCTTCTTTTAATTTTTTTATATTTTCAGTACTCCAAATTCCAATAATATGATTTGGGTATTGTTTTATTAATTCAGATAATGATAATTTTTGAACTTCTTCTATATTTATTTTAGAGCTTTTTTCTTTTTTTTCTTCATTTTTTTCTTCTTTTTTTTCATCTTCTTTTTCATTTTTTCCTTTTTTACCTTTTTTATTTTTATCTACTGCTACATATAATCTGTTTACATTTTTTTTCTTATAATTTGAATCTTTTGTAGCAAATTTTTTAAGTAATATTTCTTTTTTGGATTTTTTAACTTTTTTTTCTTTTTCTTTCTTTTTTTCTTCTTCTTCTTTTCCTTCTTTCACATCTTCTGATTGTTCATTTAAAAATGCTTTTATATTATCTATAATTAATTCTCTCATATTATTAACACATTTATTATTCATATCTACAATAATTTCAGTATAATTTTTAATATTATCAAAAGTATCTTTTAAATATTGTACTCTTCCAGTCATCCAACTAATAATAATATTCATTTTTTTTCCTATATACTCTAAATAATTTGGTTTATTTTCTTTTATTTTTAAAAAATCATCAAAAACATTTAAAAAATAAAATAAAGTTATCATATAAAGATATTCGCAAATATTCCATAAAAGTTTCATTTTATTATTAAATGAAGGAATTATTTTTAAATTAGTATAATTTCTTGGTTCATTAACTTCTTTTCTTATTATATTTTTAATTTCTGATAAATAAGAAAGTTCTTTTTCTGCATTTTCAATTTCATTTTTTTCAATAAAAGAAATAGCTTTTTTAATATTTGAAATAGTCTCATTTAATTTATCATTATATTTAATAGTCATACTACTAATAAGTGATTTAAATATTGGAGAATTAATTCCTTTAGAATAAGTTTCATAATTAAATTGATTTATAATATTTTTCGGAGTTCCTGGATTTGATAAACCAAATTTAGTAATAAAATTTAAATTAGAATCTTTTTTTATTAATTTTTCATCTGGACTTTGAGGTATACTTCTTAATAAAATTTTAGAAATTAAAGTATTATAATAATCAATTTCATTCATATAACTCAATTTATATTTTTTAAAATTATCTTTTATACAATGAACATTATTTTTATCATCAACAGAAACATATTCTCTTAATTTAAAAGAATAACATTTAATTTTTAAAAGACATTTCCCAATATTTTTAACTTCTAAATTTTTATTATTTCTTTCTCTATAATAAGTATCAGGATGAGAAATAATTTTAATTTCATCTCCTAATAAAGTATATTTTTTTCCAGGATTAATAGAATTTAATTTCATAGTAAAACAAGAACCATAATTTCCAACATTATTATTATTAGTATTTGTTTGATTATAAGAATGTTCTTTACTTAATAAAAGAATGTTAAAATTAGGTTTATTTTCAATAGAACATTTAAAGTCAAATTCAACTATAATGCATAATGAATTTGGAAAAGAAGCAATTTCATTTATTTTAATATATTCACCTTGATTAATAGTATATTCAAATATTTTTTCATTTTCAATTTGATAACCTGGTGAACTTATTGTTTTAATATTATTTTCTTTATTTGGTAATTTTGATAAGAAATCATAAACAAAAAGTAATTTTGGAAATTGCAATGTTTGAATTTTATTAACAATATAATTAAATATTATATTTTGTCTATATAATACTAAATCTTCTTTATGTGTTGAACTAAAATCTTCTTTGTATTTATTTATTAAAATATCAATAAATTCTGAAAGGAAATCAAAAATTAATTTTTTTGTTTCTTTATCATTTTCTAAATGTTCTTTTTTATCATCTAAAAATATTTCTTTTTCTTCTTCTTCTTCATTTACTTCTGCAATTAAAATTTCATCAGCACTTATTATATCATTTATACAATTTTGAATATTATTATTAATTTGACTTTTTAATTTATTATCAACTATTATTTTTCCTAATTCATTTAAATAACTTAAAAGTGAATATTCCATTGAAATATAAAATTTAAAATATTCTCTATTTTCTTTACATATTGATTTTAATTCTTCTGAATAATTTATTTTAGGTTCATTTAAATAATTATTTTTTAAAACTGAATTTATTTTATATCCTGTTATTTGAAATATTTGTTCTAAAGAAATATTAATCCATTCATTTTCATAAGAATTATATTTATTATCTTTTTTTTTAGATATTTCAATTGCTAAACTCTTAGCAACTTTTGATAAAAGCGAATCATTTGCTCCAAATAATTTATCTTTTGGATTATAATTATTTTGATAAATATTTAATTTAATATTATCACTTAAATTTTTAATTTCTTTTTCCATTTTTTCATTATTTAATAAAAGATAATAAAAAGGAGTTTGATAAGAATAAGAATTAATTGTTGTTGTAAAAGTAACACCGTAAATTGTATTATTATCTTCAGTTAATAAATATAATTTAATATTATTTGCTTTTGTGAAAGATAAAGGGAAATATTTTCCTCTATATATTCTAAAAATATGATTTAAAAGAACAGCAAATGGATTATAATTTTTAGTAATTATTCCATAAATATTTGTTTTTGTTGAATTTATATTTATTCCTTCAATTATCATCTTTTCATTAGATACATTTTTTATTTTTTCAAACCAATTTATTTGAGCTTTTAATGAAGGATTAAAATATTCCCATCCCATAATTACAATTGAACTAATTAATATTTTAATTTTCTCATTATGATTTTGATATATTTTTTCAAGTAAATCATTTAATTTATCCAATAATTCATTTCTATAATTTGGATTATTTAATGTTGGAAGAATAAATGTTGGATCAATATTTTCTATAAATAATAAAATTTTATATAAAAATTCTAAAATGTTTTTATCGTTTGGTTCTTTTATTTTTAAATAATTATTCATTAATTTTTCTAATGTCTCTTCATTTCCTTCATAACCTAAAAAACTTTCTATTTTATTTACTAAATATAAATATTTTGGAGTTATTTTTTTCGATGTTGTTTTATTTTCAGAGTTTTCTCTTATTTCTTCTGTTTTTTTTTCTTCTTTTTTTTCTATTTCTTCTTTATTTTGTTTATCTTCTTTTTCTTCATTATTATTAAAAAACATAAATTGCTGTTGAAATTTCCAATTACACCAATTTAATTGATTATAAGAAGGATAATTATCATATTTTTTTATTTTTTTAAGTAATTTTCCTTCATAATCTAAATCATAATCATCAATATCTTTATAAATTTGTTTTAATTGCTTATATAATTCTTCTTCATTTATTTTTTTTATTCTTTCCATTTTATGAACTAAATTCTTTAACTTAGATGTAAATTTTCTTAATTCAGTTTGTCCAATTCCATGACCTATATTAATAATATTATCATAACAAGAGTTATAAAAATAATCCCAATTTTTAAATTTCCAATACGTTCTATTTTTATTTATAGAAAATTTAAAGAAATGTTCATTCATTTCTTTAATTAAATTATCAAAAGAATAATTACTTTCTTCAACTGTAAAATTCATATTAATATCATCTTCTATTTGTTTCTCTAATGAAATTAAAGTTTCTTTTAAACAATCACCAAAAATAACACTTTGAGATATTAAAGTATAATTTAAAGCACAATAATATCTATTATGAATATTATCATAAGTTAAAAGATAATCATTATGAGTAAATTCAATTGCTCTATATTTACCTAAAAATTTATAATCTTTAAAAACATAACAAACAGCCTCATTAAATTTATATCCAATTAAATAACCATTTGGTCTAGTCCATTTAAGTGAATTATATGAATTAATATCAAATTTAGTTTTTATAGTTTTATTATTATTATTATTATCTTTATTATCTTTATTCTCTTTATTTGTTTCATTATCATTATCTTCTTTATTCTCTTCTCTTTCTTTAAATTCATAATAACCTGATAAATTTCTAATACCTTCTAAAGGAATTGAATATAAAATTTTTTTATCTTCGCTAATTAAAATATCTTCTTTAACTTGTTCTCCATTATCAATTAAATACATTGTTGCTTTTTCAAAATCCCAAGAAAACATTTCTAAAGCTCTATGACAATTATCATAAGAGAAATAATAGGAAAAAGATTCATGTAATTCATTTATTAAATTTTGCTTTTCTTCAGATAAACTAGATTTAATTTTTTCTATATTATCTTTATTATCTGATTCAATATCATAAGATAATAAAACTAAATTAACACAAGTAAATATATCATATATAGTATCTTTTGAATTATCTTTTCCATTTAAAAACTGTTCTTCATCTTCTTCATCAGAATATAATCTTTGATTATTTTGTTGTACAACATAAGGATTTTTTGGATTTGGATTTATTTCAGGTTCTAAAGTAATTACTTGTAATCTTTCATTATCAGTTGTTAATATAAATCTTTCAGATCTTTTTTTAATTTGTGGATGATGAATATTTTCAGGTAATAATAATTTAATTTTACCTAAATTTTCAAAATTATTTGAATCAAAAATCGAAATTTCTTCAGATAAACCAATTTTAGCATATAATTTTCCTTTTAAAAAAACCCATTGATATTCATTTTCATCATATAAACTTTTACTAAAATACACTTTACCTTTAATTGTATTATTATATCCTGTTCCTATTTTTGACATTGAACCATTAATTCCTGATAAAACAATAAATAAGTAAGTTCCATCTGTTGTTATTGAAGAATTTTGAGCTAAAGTATATTTTGAAGGAGCAAATATATTATCATTATTAATTAAGAAAGCTTCATTAATTTGATAATTAGATAATATTGGATGATGATTTTGTAATTTTTGAGAATAATCTCTTATTTGTTCTAATATAGGTATAATATATTTACTTGTTTTTTTAAATATTTCATCAAATTTATTATTATATTTTTCCCTTAAAGAACTTAAAAAAGAAAATATTTCTTCTAATTTTTTTATATTACCAAATAATATAAATATTGATAAAAAAGCACCAATTGCTTTAGGTAAATATTCAATTAAATGTTCTTTTTCAAAAGATTCATTTATATATTCTTCACATTCTTTTAGAAAGTTATTTTCAAAATCAAAAGGTTGATGAAATATTTCATCAATTTTTAAATTAGATATTTTTTCTAATATATCATCTAAACAAACAGGCCATGATGATTTTGGATGCATTCCAGGAAAACTATTTTCAATTAAAGGGTTTAAAGCAATATATTCTAAAACATAATTTTTTAAGAAATTTAATCCTTGATTTTTAAATTTATGTGTATTATGTGATGTTGACATTTGAATAAAAAAAGCATTTTTTCTTTGATAATATTCATCTATTAAAGAATGAACTTTTTGACTAAATTGAAATGAATCTAATTTAAATTGATCTTCATTTATTTCATTTAAATTATCTTTTGAAATATTTTGATATGTTTGACTAAAGGTATCAGTCCATAAATTTATATGACTTATTCCACTTAATGATGCCCATTTATTATCATGGAATAAATTTTCTAAATTAAAACTTGATGATTCTCCTAATATTGAAAAATATGCATCATTATCCATTTTTTATTATTTTAATTAAATAAATCTTTCATTTTAAAAAATAATAATCTGCTCTAAAAATATAATTAATTCTAATAAATTATATTTAAACAAAAAAAAGAAAAAAAAAATTTCCTTTGTTCTAAGATTTATAATATTTTAATAAAAATATTACTTTAGTAACTACAAGAAATATATGAAAATAAGAT
>JAEEGK010016083.1_pt1 | contig 16491 bp, 16 predicted proteins | sample 8958771 | NCBI WGS metagenome assembly JAEEGK01 (sample SAMN16246547, study PRJNA631951) | gut metagenome | biome: gut microbiome; feature: rumen; material: SC-attached | host: Bos | place: Iran: Karaj | collected 2018-10 | reverse complement strand
TCGGCGGCCCCCATGGGGACAGCGGCCTCACCGGCCGGAAGATCATCGTGGACACCTACGGCGGCTACGCCCCCCACGGCGGCGGCGCCTTCTCCGGCAAGGACCCCACCAAGGTGGACCGCAGCGCCGCCTACGCCGCCCGCTGGATCGCCAAGAACGTGGTGGCCGCGGGGCTGGCGGAGAAGTGCCAGATCGAGCTGGCCTACGCCATCGGCGTGGCCCAGCCCGTGAGCATCCTGGTGGACACCTTCGGCACCGGCACGGTGTCGGACGAAGCGCTGGAGGCGGCCGTGCGCAAGGTCTTCGACCTGCGCCCCACCGCCATCATCCGGGCGCTGGACCTGCAGAAGCCCATCTACCGGAAGCTGGCGGCCTACGGCCACATGGGCCGCACGGACCTGCACGTCCGCTGGGAGGAGACCGACCGGGTCGATGCCCTGCGGGAGGCGCTGAAGTAATGGGCGTCCTGTTCCGGGGCATCCGCGCCCTCCTGCCGGATATGAGCATCCGGGAGACGGACGTCTGCGTGGAGGGGGAGCGCATCCTTTCCCTGGGGGAGATCCCCGAGGGCTTCACGCCGGACACGGTGGTGGAGGGGAAGGACCGGCTCCTGCTGCCGGGCCTTGTGAACGCCCATACCCACACGTATATGACCATGTTCCGCGGCTGCGCCGACGATCTGCCCTTCGCCGAGTGGCTCAACGGCCACATCGACCCCCTGGAGCAGCGGATGACGGCGGAGGACTGCTACTGGGCCACCCTCCTGGGGAATATGGAGATGATCCTGAACGGGACCACCGCCTCCGTCGATATGTTCATCTATACGGAGACGGCCTCCCGGGCCGCCGAGGAATGCGGCTTCCGCACGGTGCTCACCCGGGGCCTCACGGGGCCCGAGGGGGGCGAGCGGCGGCTGCGGGAATTTTTCGCCGAGTATGAGGCCCGGAAGGGCCGCTGCAGCCGGGTCACCTTCGCCCTGGGCCCCCACGCCCCCTATTCCTGCTCGGAGGCCTATCTCCGCCAGGTGGCGGACTTGGCGAAGGAGCACGGCCTGGGGCTCCACATCCACGTGTCGGAAAGTCAGTTTGAGCAGACGACCGTCCGGGAACAGTACGGCTGCACCCCCGCGGAGCTGCTGGACAAATGCGGCATCCTGGGAGAGAAGACCCTGGCGGCCCACTGCGTCTGGCTCAGCGAGGCGGATATCGCCCTCCTGGCCGAGCGGGGCGTCAGCGTGGCGACGAACCCGGTGAGCAACCTGAAGCTGGGCAACGGGATCGCCCCCGTGCCCCGGCTGCTGGCCGCCGGGGTGAACGTGGCCCTGGGCACCGACGGGGCCGCCAGCAACAACGCCCTCAACCTCTTCCGGGAGCTGAGCTTCGTCGCCCTGCTGCACAAGGGCGTCACCGGGGATACCACCGCCGTCCCGGCGAAGGAGGCCCTGCGCATGGCCACGGCGAACGGGGCGAAGGCCCTGGGCCTTGCCGACTGCGGCGAGATCCGGGCCGGGGCGAAGGCGGACCTCACCGTGCTGGATATCGACAAGCCCTGGCTCCGGCCCCATACGGACATCCTCTCCAGCCTCGTGTACTGCGCCCGGGGCGACGAGGTGTGCGACGTGATGGTGGACGGGCGCTTCCTGCTGAGAAAGGGCGAGCTCACCACTGTCGACCGGGAGCGGGTGCTGTTCGAGGTGGACAGGACCTGCAGGCGGCTGGGCCTGATCAAGTGATCGCTGATCGTAAATAAGCTGCAGGATACGCGGACTTCGGCGGAGGATCAAAACGCCGAAGCCCGCGTTTTTTGGTGCGCCCGGCCTCTCACCGGGGCCTCCCGTGAAGCGGGTGGGGGAGTGCTCCGTCCCCCGTCCGTCGTCTCCCGTCCCTGTCCATCGTCTCTCGTCCCCCGTCCCCCGTCAAAAGAGAAAAAATGCGCTCTGCGCCGGGCAGGACGGCCTTCTCCCTGATTATTTCTCCGTTATTTCTTTCTCTATGATTATATCTTGGGGAAACCCTGCTTACCCTCCGGAGGGTCGGGAGGTTTCCCTCCTGAAGGTCGGGAGGCTTCCTCCCTGAAGGTCGGAGTGGTTTCCTTCCGGAGGGTCGGGGTGGTTTCCTTCCGGAGGGTCGGGAAGCTTACTCCCGGAAGGTCGGCGCGGTGTCCCTCTGAGAGGGCAGAAAGGGGTCGCCGTCGGGCAGCTTCACGAAGATGTGGTTAGCCTTTCCCTGGCCCCGCCGCCAGCGCTCGATCAGGTCCCGCCGCTCCAGCTCCTTCAGGGCCTTTTTCACGGAGGTCTCGCTGCAGCCGACGTCCTCCGCCAGATCCCGCACGGGGTAGATCACAAAGACCTGGCCCAGCAGGTCCTGCCAGCCCTCGTGCTTTTTGGAGACGCGGGCCCGGTCCAGCAGGAGCAGATAAAGCTTGATTTCCGTGGCCGTCATGCCCGCTCCCAGCAGCGTACGGGGGAACATCAGGAAATTCGTGAAGGTGTGACCCGCGGTGATATAGCGGGTTTTCGCGGTCAGCTCGTTCATTTTCATCCTCCTTCGGTTTCCGTTCACGGGAGGGAAAAGAACCCTCCATAATGGAGACAGCGGGAAGGGCAAAAAGGCAATGCGAAAGGGCAGTTCACAAAAATTTTACAAACAGGGCAAAAAAGAATGCCGGGAGCGCGGCTCCCGGCATTTTCATATTCCCTCACTTCCGTGCGGCGTTACCGTTCGGGCCCCTTTCCCCGCATCAGCAGGATCCCGGCACCCAGGACGATCAGGCTCGCCGCTGCGGGAAACAGCTTTCCCTCCGTTACCGCAGTCAGGTTCAGCAGAACGTGAGCGAGAAGGGGAAGCAGGATGCTGTGTTTCCGCCATACGACGGCTCCGGCCCATACGGAAAAGCAGAAGGCACAGAGGAATTGAAGCAGGACGCCCGTAAGGAGCGCCCCGCTGCGCAGATTCAGCAGATGCGCGGCGGCAAAGAGGACCGCCGTGACAAAAATGGAAAGACACGGCTTCACGCGGGGCAGCAGGACGGTCTTCAGCAGGAACAGGCGGAAAAACAGCTCTTCCGCCGCCGCTGCGGCGAGGGAGAGCAAAAGCGTGCGCGGAGAAACAGAGACCGGCGAGAACAGAGCCGCCAACAGGTTCCCCGCCGGAAGCAGGAGCAGCGGGAGCCACACCGGACAGTCTTTCTGCTTCCGATCGACAGATTGGCCGCGATACTCTCTCACTTTGGCTTTTCACCGTTTATTCCGGCCTGGATCTCCACCATGTTTTGCTTCTCTGCTCTTACGCTGGAACTCGAAATGCCTTCCGTTCGTGGAAGATAGACCACCTTGCTGGATTCGTCCAGATAATCGAAATAACCCGTCCAGTCGGATCCAACAGTAAAGAAGACGATACCAAGCTTTTTGATATCGTCCATCTTCTGGCCTTCATACGCCTCGGCGATGATTTCATCGGCAAGGCCGGTCTCCCTGACAGCTGCGGTACGTTCCATGAGTGTTTGCCGGTTGTTGAACTTCCCCCGCGTCTTATCGCAGTCATCGGACGTGACGCCGACGATCAGATAATCACCCAGTGCCTTTGCGCGCTCCAAAAGCCGGATATGGCCATAATGCAGAAGGTCAAACGTCCCATATGTAATAACCTTGACCAAGATTTGTCCACCTCAATGGCGCTTGTATAAATATATATCATAGACAAATGGCTCATTCCAGTAGCCGGGTAAGGAATCCCTTGAAAACAGGATATCACAGTCGTTCTGTTCGGCCAATCGCAAAAAGCTCTTCTTCGGATAAAACTGGTGGGGAGTATCCGCATATTTCTCGTCGTAGTTCTCAATCAGGGAACGCCTGTATGCCAGAAATTCGTCCTGCCTGTCCGCATCAAAGATATCGAAGATCCCGACACAGTGCCTTGCTTTTGCTATCATTTTTTCCGCAACTCCCAGACCATACGCTTCACTCGGAAAATACTGAAAAACGCTTCTGGAATAAACGCAGTCATATGTTTTGCTTTTGCTGATCTCAGTTGCCCTCAGCACAATACAGCTCTTCGATTTGGGCTGAAACATTTGGATAGCGCAGCACCTTTCCGGCTGCTTCGATCAGCGGAGCGCTGTAATCAACGCCGCCAAGTGTGAATCCTTTATTCTGGACTCCAAGATAATAAAGATACATCCCGCTTCCACAGCCGACTTCAAAAAAAGACTGTGGCTCTCCGGCGCAAGATACGCGCATCTTTGCAAGATTGGCTTCAAACTGATCTTTGTAGGAAGAAAACTCTATTTCAGTACTGGATGAAACATTCATGAGGCTCTTTAAGCGAAGGAACACTTCTTCAGTGCTTCCGTGTGGAATCAGCTTTTCGGTTGTTCGGTTGTTCCAAATCGTCTTCCATTTATTCATTATGCTCACCACGCTTCAAAGAAGCTGTCTGTTCTTTATATCCTTCATTGCGTCTGCCGGCGCGTCGTAATCTGCTGTCTGCAGGGCACCGATGTGTCCGATACGGAACAGCCTGTCCTTCGACGCGCCTCCGCTTGGGCGGATCCATATTCCGTAATCATCCTTCAGTTTAAGAAACACATCGAAGGCGGAAATCCCGCCCCTCACAAGCAGCGGTGTCATGGCATTTGAGAGAGTGGGAAGCGATTTCCAATGGCAGGTCTTTGATCTTTTCCTGGAAGTATTCCGCCGATTTGCCTGTTCGTTCAACCTCTGCCGCCGCACCGCCGTTTTTTCGATCACCAACAATCCGGTGTGTATCTGCCCTAGTATCCCCACTGCCGGAGTAAACGGTGTTTGCCCCCTCTTACCATCAGTCGGCGCCGATTTCAAATCCAGATACACAGTTTTCGGTTTGTTCTTATACGCCCGCTCGACGGCTTCCGCATTCATGGCAATCACCGAGATTCCCGGCGGGCAGGCCAGCCGTTCTTTCGTAACCCCGTATCCGGATTCAGGCCGGATGCTCTCATGCGGAATGCTGTATATCTCCAGAATCTCAACAAAACGATGACCGAAGCTTCCACCGTCGATGACCAGAGCCATATCCCGTTCCGTGAAGAGGTTGATTACCGCCGCTTCCATGGCAGCAATGCCGGAGCCGGACAGAAAAACCGCTCTGGATCCTTTTGGCGCATGGGCCAGATTCACGATCAACCGTTCATTTTCCGGCATCATTTCGGAGAATTCCGGCGTTCTGAAATATGGCACTTGTTCAGCGCCTACGGAGATGACGGCATCGCTCATCATAACCGGACCGATTGTGAAGTTAAGTACGTTCTCCACCTCTCTTTCGCGGAAAATCCCGGAGAAGTATCTTCTGCCTATTGTCCCGGATATACTTTTCAAGCGCTAAAATGAATAGTCGGAAACCGGAGCATGAGCTTCTCTTTTATCTTCATCAGGCAAGGTCATGTAATCATCGTACATATAACCAAGGAATGCATCATAATCCTTCGTACCCCAAAAGCGATATCCCTCGAACTCATATTCTGCTCTATCCAAAAACCATTCCTTACACATACTGTATCTTGTTTTAAGAGGGTTTGTCTTTAGATACAGTTTCCCGAAGCTCGGAAACAAAAGCAATCGCACTCGATTCGGGGAGTTGTTTCTGCTGTGCTTTGCATATGCGTCCACACGTCGGTATACATAGCTTCTCGGGATCAGATTCATGAGAGAGTATACAGCTTTTTCAGCTCCTTTGGTGTTTTTCACTGCGACTCTTGCATATAGAATTTTCCTGAGCAGAAAGCAATCAAAATCCTGAATCATCTGCCCCAAAACGCTCAAGGGAACATCGTCCAACGGGAAAATATCGATTCCGACGCCGGTTTTGCATTTTATATGCTCTTGGCCCAGCCGGATGTATTTTGTACCTGTCCTCCTGAGCTTTCCATATCCCCAGAGGTACTCCCGATCAGTGGTATGATCTTGAAAAAAACAAATAGAAGGATCAAGCTCATTTGCAACGAGCTTGAATTTCTCATATTCTTCACGCAGCATCGTAATGTCTGCATCATCATCCCAAGGGATATATCCTTTATGCCTTACCGCTCCGAGCAGTGTGCCGCAACTGATTGTGTATAGGATGCTATGTTTTCTGCAAACCCGATCGAGCTCGGAAATCATGTCCAACTGAAGCAACTGCATCTTTCTGAAATCAGCACCCTTGATTTCTTTTATCTCTTCCATTCCCACTACACTCCAAGTCCCGCAATCATATTGTGCATATGCATCGAAGCAACACAGGGTCTGATTCTTCAGTTTTACTCAATCCGGCACTCTCTACAAACATGGTGATTTTAAAACCCAACCGTTCCAGTTTTCGTCTGAACTGGTCCGGGTCAATAAACCTGCGGTAATGACCGTCGTAAATGAAAGCATTTTCGCCGACTCTTTTGCCTTGTCCGTATAAATCATCCCTGATGCTTCTGGTTTCAATAAAGAATTTTCCGTTCTCCATCAAAGCGGTATGCACATTTTCGAGGAGTTCTGTCTCCTACTCATCATTGATTGCGTGTAAAGTAAATCTGCTGTAAATATAATCATATTTGAGCTGATAAAGGCTCACACATTTTACAAAATCATCACAGACAAAAAGCGCAGCATCAGTTTCCTTTGTAAGCATATTTAGGTGATCAATAGCAACATCTGACGCATCAATTGCCGTAACCCGAAGCCCTTTTTTCAGAAAGAACAAGCTATCTCTTCCATTCCCGCAACCCAATTCAAGCAAATGCTTTCCCGGTTCCAGTTCGTGGGAGATATCCATGCAAAACTGCGACGGTTGAAGTGCCTTTCCCTGAATGCTGGCATAGTATTGATTCCAGAATCCCCGGTCTCGATCATAATCATCATCGTTGTTTGAAGTAAAACTCAATATATGTTTTATTATATCACGCAAGGGAATCCTTCCATCGTTAACAATCCTGATATCAGGGCTCTTTGGGTATTCCACATTTATCGCGGCTTGATAGAGCCCCTTCTTGTCACGAGATATTAAAACATCCTCCGGGCAGTCCAGGAATATCTCTATATATCCCTTTATGTTTGCTCTGTTCCAATTCCTGATTTCATCATACATTGAAATAGTGCACACAATAACCGTGAGCCCCTGATCAGAAAGAAGCTTGCTGAGAGATGAATACCGTTTTGCTCTTGCAAGTCTCCCCTCTGGGCTGTATTCTTCGGCAATAGATACTGACGTGATTTCCTTCATGATATCCCCATCAAGTATCACAACATTGTCGCGAATCTTTTTTAGTTCATAGTACAATGCGGTTCCAACAGTTGTTTTACCGCTGTTGGATAACCCTGTAATCCAATAAACTCTTCCCTTCGCCATTTGAAATGTCTTCCTTGCTTAATCAGTATAGACCTGGTTCAACTTCTCATTCTTGCTGATGATATAATCGACGACTGCTTCAGCAGCATGCCCTCTGCTTTGCCAAAAGATCTCTCTGGCTGTCCTGATGGATTCTGCATACTTGCCGGTGTCTGAAAGGCGGTCAATAATACTCCCTACAGAACTGAAATTCTCCTCCTTCAATTCCACACCGAGCTGCGGCAAAAGATCATACACCCAGAGGGGCTCATCCACCCATGCATGGTCTGTTTTTGACAGATCGAGCGACGCGCCGGTATAGATCACCGGCTTCTCAAAAATAAAGGCAAAGTCATAAATGATGCCGGAGAAGTCGGAGATCAGCACATCCGCCCCACGCAAAGCGTCGAAGTTGTCCGCATCTTCATTCCAATGAAAACGTTCGGTTTCGGGATACTTCTCTTTCAGTCGCTTCATCATCTCCGCTTCGCTGATGTAGGACTGCGGATGCGGGCGCAGCGTAATGTCATAACCGGTTGCAATGAGGCTGTCTATAAAGCTCTCTCCGTATTTGCTCAGTATGGAGCGCTCTCCCCAGGAGGGAGCAAGGAGGATGGAAACGCCGGTCTTTTCCGGCATATATGTCTGTTTCCTCTCTAGCAGATAGTCCATGTAGGTGCACCCGACAGCCACGAGCTCCTTAGGTCTTGATTCGCGTTTTTCTTCGATCTCACGAATAATCCCGTCAAAGCAGTTTGAACTGTAGAGGATCGCGTCATAGAATTCCGTGCCGAACATGCGGTATCCGGTGCCGCCGCCTATACCATGAGTAAGATGGGCATAGAAATCCACATTTTTGCTTCTCTTCCATTGGTACACATCCAGCCCCGGTGTCGTGGCAAGGCAGATACGAGCGTTCAGAAAGTTGAGCTTTGCATACGCCTTGTTGCCGAGACCGATCACTTCGGTTTCCACATAGTCATAGGATTCGTTCAGCAATGGATCATCCACAGACCCAGCCAGATAGGTTACAGGAACTTGTCTCTTGTCAAATTCCTCCAGGATTCCTTTGAACGTGGTCCAATATCTCTTGTCCTCGGAGTAGATGACGATACCCTTTTTTTCCTTATCCGCCGGTACTCTCACCGGCGTCAGGTTTTTCAGCTTCACATACAGTTTTCGCACGCCGAACCAGATGACGGAGATCAGCCCGATCACCAGGGAGAACAGCATGCTGCCCGTACCGGGGTCGATATACAGTCTCATCCGCAGGTTCCCCCCTCAGTCCAGCAGTTCCCAGTTGGCCATATCGAAAATGCTGTCGTGCACGGACCACCAATGACCGTTGCCGAGATCAAAAGTGGCCCCGTTGTTGACTTCCAGCCTCCAGTTGTCGGAATCCGTGACGATCATCGGCTCCGTATGCTTCAGCCGGTCGCTGACCTCGTTTCCGGTAAACGGATTCACGGGATTCTCTATGATGCCCTCCATAGCCAAAGTGGGGACGTCGGCGTTCGTCATGAAGTCGCCTCTGCTCGTCCACGGACCGTCGGAACCGAAGTCTTTTACCATCAGCAGGGGATTCAGGCTCTCGATGTCCAGGCCGTCCGGGTGGACCAGGTCGGCAAATTGTTTCAGATAATAGCCGTGATCCGCGACCAGGATGATGCGCGTATTGTCGTAGACCCCTTCCTCCCGCAGATAGTCTAGCCATGCGGCCACGGCCCGATAGGTTGCGGCGTTGATGCAGTAATGCCCCCATTGACGAATGGATTCGATCTTCAGCGTCCTTCCGTCCAGCGTCCGGCTCGAATAGTCGTCAGAATCCGCTTTCCTGCTGTCCACGGCATAGTCCGGCGGGTTCAGCACCGTCGGATTGTGGGGCGTCTCATTCTGAAACATCAGGAAACGGTCCTCTCCGCCGTCGTCGATCACCGTGATGTCCCTGAGAAAGTACAGCACGGAATACGCGTCGATCATTCTGTCCGTATAATTTGTGGACGTTTCCAGGGTCATATAGCTTCCGCCGTCATAGATGCTGCTCTTCATGAACAGCGGAGAAGTCCTGAAAAAGCTGTACATCAGGAAGTTGCGCCTTTGCCGGAGCGCAGGGTCCCCGTTCAGCGACTCCTTGAACCTGCCGGAGAATTTGCTGTCCAGATTATACGCCCGTACCTCCGGCAGATCATCGAAAATGGAAAGGTCCGGGATGTCCTGGTAATTTGCACAGGGGGGATCGCAGACCGTAACGCGATAGCCGTTTTCCAGAAAGAGACTGGGCATCAGCTTCAGCGCCTCGTTCTGCTTGTCCTTCAGCGATACCGTATCCCGCTTGTTGGATTCGTACGGCGTATATTCATACCCGCCGAACAGACCGGGAGAACCGAAATTGGTGTGGGTCCCGAAGGAGATGGTGTTGGGGTAGAACACGAAACCGCGAAAAGCGTCCTTCAGCTCCGGGAGCTCGTCGAAAAGATAGGGGACGTAGCCGCCGATAGCCCTGTCGAGCATCATCACGACGACGTTTTTCCCTGTTCTGCTGAGGGTGATCGGCTTGTCCGCAGCGTCATCGGATTGGAGCGCCGCCGACGTCTTCCCGGCAACGCTGACGAAGGTATATGTATTCACCAGGCTCAGGCAGAGCAGGGACACCGCGACCACCGCGCCGACGCTGAGCAGGATGCGGCCCTTTTTCTTATACAGCAGCGCGAAGACGGCGCAGATCAGGACGCAGCACAGGAGATTGAGCGCGGTCGTCCCCACGGAGGACCGCAGTTCTCCGTCGAAGGTCAGGTCGGTGTACAGCGTGCCGGTTTTGGCCGGAAAGGCAAACTGATTGACCAGCGCGACGCCCAGAAGGAACCACAGCAGCAGGGTCAGGACCGTCCGCTTTTTGCCGTCTCTCGACAGAACGATGACGGTCATCCAGATAAGGAACAGCCCCGCGTAGACCAGGAGCGGGTAGAACAGCAGCTCCGTCTGCAGCTTCCCCGCCGCAGTGTCGAGAAATTCCAGCGGGGAAGCGGAAAGCACGGTCGACGGGATGAAAAAGCCGAACAGCAGCGTCAGCGCGAGCTCGGGGATCAGAATACGGGGGAGCGAAGCCCGCACGGACCCGCCGTCCGTATCCGCCGGTATCGAGGGCAGCCGAACGTGCTTCATTTGGATGACCGTGACGATGATGTTGACGAAGGCGCAAAGGATGATGCATTCCGCCAGGAAAATATCCGTCGCCGAGACGATTCTTCCCGATATGAATCCATAGGATATCAGCGGGATGACCACGACGGAGATCGCCGTCGGCAGGATCCGGCCGTTTTTGGGCTCATGGCGGAAATAGGCGTTTTTGCACAGGGAGAACAGGTTGTTCATGATCCAATAGAGCACCAGGCCGGAAGGACTCTTATACAGAAGCACCAGAAAAACCAGCGCGGTGCCGTAGATCTGGATCTTTTGCCGCAGCAGCCCGCCCTTGGAATAGATCGCACCCGAAACGATGTTGATGGCAGTCATGAGGATCGGCAGGATGTTTACCGCGGTGTCCCCGATTTTCAGCAGGCCGTCCGGCTTCAGCAGGTCCTGAATCGCGCCGAAGGATGCGCCGTCCAGGATCGAAATGGAAGAGATATACCGGTATGCCGCGATGAAAAAGGGGATCTGAAGGAGCAGCGGCCCCGCTTCCTTCAACGCAAAGAGCGGATTGTAATGCTCGATCCTGTAATATGCGGACTGGATCATGAATCGCTCGTCGCCGGAAAAATGCTTCCGGATGTGGGCGAGCCACGGCTTCATTTTTTTCACCTGTTCCTGTTCCGCCTTTTGCATTGCGTCGGCTTTTCTGTACAGCGGCAGGACGATGAAATTGATGACGATGCTGAGCGCCATGATGGAAAGCACGGGATTCTCTATGAGCCCGTAGAGCAGTGTGAACAGAACATCGTAGAACAGCACCAGAGGCTGGATCAGGAGATCGTACAAAGGCTTCATTGCATACTCTCCGAACAGCTGAGTTTTCCGCCTTCGCAGCCGCGAAACGGACCCCGGACGGATAACGGCTGCATTCTATCAGGCTTCAACATTAAACAATTTTACAGCTTTCCCGCTCCGCTTGTCAAGCGGTTTTCGGGCCCGGACGGGGCGCCGTTGTGTATTTCGGGCCTGCAGGCTGCGCCGGACCTGTGTCCGCCGCTTTTCGGCAGCCGTGCGGCGGGGCAGCCGCGGTCCCGCGGGGAAAACCTGCCCCTGCTGGAAAAGAGGGAAGGGGGCTTCCGCCCCCTTCTCAGTGTGTCGACAAAGTGTCGACACACTGAGGGCAAAATCAGAAAATGCTTTCTGATTTTGCAGGGATATAACGTGCAGGGGGATTCCCGTCCCCCTGCACACATCCCCCATGCGTATTGAGACCTTAAATCAAGGGTTTATCTGCAGTCGGGGAAGGGGGCTTCCGCCCCCTTCCCCGCTCCTCCGTATCCGCCGGGTATTCTCCGCTTGTTCACGCCTTTCGCTTTCTCCCGAGCTTTCCGGCGAGGAAGAAGCCGGAGGTCACCAGGCCCATGTAGACGGCCAGGATCCCGATGCAGGGGATGAGATACAGGCCGGTGACGGGGATCCATCCGTAAAACAGGGACAGCAGGGGATTCCCCTCCGTCTCCACGGCGAAGAAATAGTTGGCCTTGGGGTGGAGGCCGGTATGCCGCAGCAGCATGTTGAACCAGAAGATCACGAAGGTGATCCCGACGGCGCACAGCACCGTCTTGGGCAGGTCCCGGAAGCGGGGGCGGTACAGGCCGAGCACGGCCAGGGCCAGCCCCTCGGTGAAGATCATAAAATGGGTGCCGTAGTAGCCCAGCATGCGGGGCAGCAGCAGGGAATAGCCCTCGAAGCCGGTGCTGGGCATGATCAGCGCCATCAGCGCCCCCAGGGGTCCCAGGAAGAAGCCGAAGCTCATGAGAGGGCGGCTTTTCCGGAGCACGGCGACGGGGATGAGGATCATGTTGATGTTGCACAGCTGCAGCGGGAGCTCTCCCCACCAGTTGAAGCCGCCCATGGCCGAGGTAAGTACGCTGAAATCGCTGTCTATGGAAAGAAAGTATTTGTATACGAAGAAACCGGCCAGGGTGACCAGGCAGGCCCCCGCCAGGACCCGCCTGCGGAGCGCTTCGCTCCTGCCGCGCAGGAGCAGCCCGGCCAGCGCCAGGAGCAGGATGAAGAAGGCGAACGCCGCCAGATATACCCCGTTGAATGGACGTATGATCCAGAAGGATTCCTGTGCCAAGGCTTTGTCCTCCTCAAACAGACTTGTTTCGGATGCCGCGCGGGGGTCCTACCACCCCCAGTCCTTTTCCCCGGAGGGGAGCGCCGGTTCCCGGGCCCGGGCGTTCAGCCCGGCGGCCAGCAGGAATTTGCGGAAGGGCTCCAACCGGGGCAGGAGCGAGGCGATCTCCCCGGCGAAATCGTCGAAGCTGCCCAGGGCTTCGTCCGGGAAGCGGAAGACCGCCATCCAGTTCTTGTAGCGCAGCCAGCGGGCGGCCGGGTGGTCCGCAGGGTAGCCCCGGGGCACGGTCTTGAGCGCGTCTCCCTCCAGCGTCAGCCCGCCGCCCTCCAGGATGGCCTCCCACTCCGCCTGATGCTCCGCGATATAGTCCCGCACGCAGTTGATCTGAGCGGTCTCCTCCAGAAAGAGGCCGGTGCCGAAGAGCGTCGCGCCCGGCTCCACCGAGATGAAATAGCCGATGGGGAGCCAGCTCTTCCTGTCGGCGGAGACGTAGGCCCGGAAGGAGGGATTGTAGGGGGGCAGGTGCTTGTAGAAACGCATATCCCGGGCGATGCGGTAGGTCCAGTCCCTGGGATCCATGTACAGGATGTCCCCGCCGATCTCCGGGGAGGCCTCGGCGATGACGTAGCGCAGCTGGTCCAGCAGGGCCAGAAAGTCCCGCCGGGCCTCCTCGCAGCGGCCGTGATTCTCATGGAACCAGGCCCGGTCGTTGTGGTCCCGCAGGTCGGCGCAGTAGCGGAGCATACGGTCGAAGGGCAAGAGGATCAGCTTCCTTTCAGAGTGGCGGCGGCCTCGGCCAGCAGGGAAGGCAGGTCCGCGCCGTGGCTGCGGCAGATCCGCTTCAGGCCGAAGAGGCAGTCCGGGTCCCCGGTCAGCCGGTTCACGCCGAAGTCGCAGGTGAGGGTGGCGCGAAAGCCCAGCTCCCGGAGGACGGCTTCGCTCAGGGCGCTGCAGCGCCCGTAGGGGTAGGTGAAAACGGAGGGAAGGCGGCCGGTCTCCCGCCAGATGCATTCCTGGGCCTTCAGCACGTCCTCCGCCAGGCGCAGCTCATATTCCTCCGGGCTCTCTCCCGGCCGCCGGTCGCAGCCGAAAACGCCGCCGGAGCCCCGGTGGAGGCCGTAGCTGTGGTTCTGCAGCTCCCCGAGACCGGCGTCGGCGACGGCGCGCAGCTGGGCCCAGGAAGCGTGGGCGCGGCGGGGGTTTTCCCCCGGCAGGGCGGAAAACTCGTCGGCGCTCTCCCCGATCACCGAGAGGACGGCGGGCGTCCCGTATTTCCGCAGCAGGGGGAGCACGGTGAGGCAGACGCTCTGGCGGCCGTCGTCAAAGCTGAGGACGACGGGCTTGTCCGGCAGGGACCGCCTCCCGTCCACAAAGTCGATGACCTCGCCCATGGTGACGGCGGTATACCCGGAAGCGCGCAGCCACCGGAGGTCCGCCTCCAGCTCCGCCGGGGAGACGACGTCCTTCCCCAGGCCGTCCTCCTCCACGTCGTGATACATGAGGATGGGCAGGAGCACCGGGTCTGCCTCCGGCGCGGGAGCGGTCCCGGTCAGGAGCATTAGGCCGAGGAACAGAAGGAAAAAGCGCCGCGGCATGGGCACGCCTCCTTTGCGTTTCTTTCGCGGATCACGCAAAGCAGTATGCGCAGTCGGGAGCCTATAAATCTTCGTCGATTCTAGCAAATCCCGGCGAAAAAGTAAAGCGCCGCCGGGAGATCGGCGGCGCGAAGACTGCAGACAAACCTATGATACAAGGTATCGACGCGCATGGGGGATTTATGAAGGGGGATGGGAATCCCCCTTCATGTTACAATACATGCAAAATCAGAAAAAATTTCTGATTTTTCCATCATTGTGTCGACACTTTGTCGACACAATGAGGAAGGCTCCGCTGCCGCGGGGCCTTCCTTTTATGCTTATTGCTCACCTGTCGGGACGGTCGATGAAGCGGCAGCCCAGGGCTTCCCCCTCCCGCCGCCAGCGGTCGAACGCGTGGCAGAGAGCGTCCGGCGAATGGCTGTCCCCGCTGAGAAGGAAGCGGGCGCCCCGCTCCGCCAGATATCGGAGCATGGGCGGGGCGGGGTAGGGGACGCTGCGGTATCCCCGGGCGAGGGCCCCGGTGTTCAGCTCGAAGGGGAGGCCGGAGGCCAGCAGCTTTTCCGCCGCATTCTGCCAGGCGGCGACGTAGCGGGGGCTCTCTTCGTCGAAAAGCCTGGCGGTTTCGTTGAATTTGGCGACGAGGTCGAAGTGGCCGATCACGGTGCAGCCGGGGATCTCCGGCACCCGGGCGACCGTCTGGAAATAGGCCTCCGCCAGGGCGCAGACGTCTCCGCCGAAGTATTTGTCCGCCCCGGCGCGCAGGATCTCCGGGGATTCGTCCACCGGCAGGTATCCGTCCCCGAGCTTCAGATAGTGGACGGAGCCGATCACGTAGTCCCAGCCGCCGGTGGGCTCGGCGCTGTAAAGATCCTGCTCCACCCCGCAGAGGATCTCCAGCCGCCCGGCGTATTCCGCCTTCAGGGCCGAAACCTCCCGGCGGTAAGCCTCCGTCCCCGCCTTCGACATGCACCAGCTCTCGTCGAAGAAGGTATAACTGTGCCCGGAGAAGCCCAGGGCGTCCAGCCCCAGACGGCAGGCCGCCGCCGCCATTTCCGCCGGGGAAGCCTTCCCGTCGCAGTAAGAGGTGTGGACGTGCCAGTCCGCCTTCAAGTCATCTTCTCCTGCTTTACCTTGTGGTCGATCACATGGCGGGAGGCCAGCTCGGCGCGCACCTCCTCCAGGCTGATGCCCGCCTCGGTCATGAGCACCATCACGTGGTAGGCCAGGTCCGCGATCTCGTAGACGGTTTCCTTCCTGTCCTCCGCCTTGGCGGCGATGATGACCTCCGTGGATTCCTCGCCCACCTTTTTGAGGATCTTGTCCAGCCCCTTGTCGAAAAGATAGGTGGTATAGGAGCCCTCGGGCCGGTCCTTCTTCCGCCCGGCCAGCAGGTCCATGAGGCCGGAGAGGGTGAAATCCCCCCGCTCAGCGCTCTCCCACAGGGGATATTCGAAGCAGCTCTCCGTCCCCAGGTGGCAGGCGGGCCCGTCGGGCTCCACCAGGAGCAGCAGGCTGTCCCGGTCGCAGTCCGCGGCGATGGAGACCAGGTGCTGATAGTTGCCGCTGGTCTCCCCCTTGATCCACAGCTCGTTCCGGGAGCGGCTCCAGAAGCAGGCCAGCTCCTTCTCCATGGAAACGCGCAGGCTCTCCTCGTTCATCCAGGCCAGCATCAGCACCCTCCGGGTGCGGGCGTCCTGCACGACGGCGGGGATGAGCCCCTTTTCGTTGAGTTTCAGTTCCTTGATATCCAGCATGTCAAACCTCCCGCACGGGGATGCCCCGCGCCTTCAAAGCGGATTTCAGCTCCGGAATGGCCACCTCGCCGAAGTGGAAGATGGAAGCGGCCAGGCCCGCGTCCACCCGGGGCAGGGAAGTGAAAAGGGTCACGAAATCCCCGATGCTTCCGGCGCCGCCGGAGGCGATCACCGGCACGCCGACGGCGTTGGACACGGCCTCCAGCATCTCCAGGTCGAAGCCGCCCTTCACCCCGTCCGTGTCGATGGAGTTGAGGACAATCTCCCCGGCCCCCAGGCTGACGCCCTTTTTGATCCAGCTGATGGCCTCCAGCCCCGTGTCCTCTCGCCCGCCCTTGGCGAACACCCGGAATTCCCCGTCCTTCCGCTTCACGTCGGCGGAGAGGACCACGCACTGGTCCCCGTATTTCCGGGAGGCGTCCCGGATGAGCTGCGGGTTTTTCAGCGCGCCGGAATTGACGCTCACCTTGTCCGCCCCGCATTTCAGCACCCGGTCGAAATCCTCCACCGTATTGATGCCGCCCCCCACGGTG
>JAEEGK010016081.1_pt1 | contig 16491 bp, 7 predicted proteins | sample 8958771 | NCBI WGS metagenome assembly JAEEGK01 (sample SAMN16246547, study PRJNA631951) | gut metagenome | biome: gut microbiome; feature: rumen; material: SC-attached | host: Bos | place: Iran: Karaj | collected 2018-10 | reverse complement strand
ATTTCAACAACATCAACTTTGGTCAGGAAAGCCGGTTGCTGGTCTTGATGCCTGCCGGTGGACGTGTAACGCGTATTTTTGCGAAAAAATTCAATATCAGTCAAAACTCGACCCATCCGCAAATCGTTGTTCAATACGAAGGAGAACAAGGTCCCCGTTGCCATTTAGCCAATGGTCAGCAATCTAACGGGAAATATGATTGCAGTGGCGGCGATTATGAAGGCAACCTGGTTATCTATGTCGATGACAAAATCTACTTTAGAAGCGTCGACTATTCGCCGATTGACGGCACCATTATAAGTACCGGAACTATTGCTGTTGAAAGCAACATGAGCTTTGCGGGTCAACTTATCGCAAATAACATAACGATTAGAAACGATGTGAAGGGAGACGGATTCCAATTTGTTCCTTTTAATGCCCCCCCTGCACTGACTTTGAGTAACAAGAACGCAACTTTCCCAGAAAGCGATAAATGGGAAACAATCAAGATTGGCTTGGATAAAGAAAGCGAAACCGATGTCACGTTCAAGTACTGCTTTAGATTTAACGGACAAGATGTTTCCGGTTTCTATGCGGGTACGAGTGACGTCGCTCCTGCAGATGCTTCTCACGATTTCCCGGTTTGCGGAACGTCGGGTGCTCCTTTAACAGCAACTATTCCAAAGGGCAAACTTTATCCTTCCAAGGATATCAATATCAAGCCCTTAATTGACGGTCTTGTCGAAACCAGCACTTCCGGTGGCGAAAAACTTTGGCTTGTCATCAGTGATGTCCGGGGAGCTATAATCTCTACGGACAACTATGACGAATCTAAAGGAGGCTTTAACCTCTTCATCACGGATGTCGATAAACAGCCTACCGTCACGAAAGAACTTGTCATCAACGTCAACGAAGATGCCAAGCATGCATTTACGGAGAACGAATTCAATTTCAGCCATGCAACCCAGACGTTCACCTCCGTCATCATCTCGGGTCTCCCGACTGCCGGAACGCTTACATACGATGGAACGGCCGTTTCCAAAGACCAGGTCATTGATGTCGCGGATCTAGGCAAACTCGCTTACCAACCCAAGGCGAATGAATTCGGCAACAACTACGCGACATTCAAGTACAAGGTTGTCAGTTCCGGCTCTGGTGACAATACCTCTATCGAATACACGGCGACCGTAAACGTGATTTCCGTCAACGACAAGCCGACCGTCGCCGACGCAACATTCATCGTGGGCGAACAGAGCCATACCATATCTGGCGGCCCCATCGAAGTAAATGATGTTTCCAACGAAAGGAATAAGGATTCCTATACCTACACGTTAGTGAATGTCTCGGGTAGCGATTATACAGCTTTCAATAGCACTTTCGAAATTGTCAAGTTAAACGACCAAAACGCAACAATCAAGGTAAAAAATAGTGCTACGCTGGATTACAACCAAAAGAGCGAATACGTCGTCTACGCAACCGTTACTGACGATGCTTCTACAGAAACATCGACAATTGCAGGCCCGTTAACATCGGCTCAGTTCAAAATTACGGTAAAGATAAGCGACGAACCCGAAACGATTACGCAAGAGAGCAAAATTTTGCCCCTGACGTTTGGATCTGGCAACGGAGCCGAGGAAAACGACAACTGGAACTATCTCGTCAATTATAAAATATGGGGCCAAACAGGAGTTTCGTTTGGCAATGGCGCCACATTCATCAACGAAGCGGGATGGATAGGGACAGCTAATAATTTGACTTTTAGAAACGATGACAGAATTGCGGGAGCCCTTATCGTCGGTGGTTCTATTACGAGCAACAACCATACGAGATTAACTAAAGGCCAAGTCCGTTATGGCGGCACTATCTCCAGCCAATTAGAAATCAACGGCACCAAATGCCAGGGAACAACTACCGCAGGGGATTGCGCCGATGTCCCCCAATATAGAACAAAATTGATTGTGCCAAAAATAAGTTCTTGGCCCAGCAACATGCCTTCCCTTAATGTGGGCAATACCATCATAATAGACGCTAGAACACAGTCTGATCTTTATTATAGCAGTATTACTCTTGCAAATGACAGCAAACTGATTGTCAGAATGCCGGCAGGCGGGCGCCCGACGCGTATATTCACGAGATCATTGACCTTAAATGCCCATCCCCAGATTCTTGTCCAGTACGATAATGAAGCAAATCCTCGCTGCATTGCGAAGTCGTCAACTTTTCCATGCAACGGCGAATATGAAGGCAACCTACTTATCTATGTTGATGGCAACATTGATTTTAGATATGCCGACTTCTCTTCTATTGATGGCACGTTTATAAGTACCGAAACGATTTCTGTTGCCAGAAATATGGCTTTTGCGGGACAACTCCTTGCAAAAACAATAAATATCGATGATAATGCGCAAGATGATGATTTCCAGTTTGTTCCCTTTAAGGAACTCCCAGCCCTTGTATTGAGCAGCAAATCAGCCACTTTCGAAGAAAACGATACATGGCAAACGATCAAGATCGGCCTGGACAACGAGAGTGAAAGCGACGTCACGTTCAAGTACTGCTTCAGATTTAATTCGCAGGCTGTTGCCGGCTTATACGCGAGCAAGGACGACGTCGCCGCCGCAGACGCTTCCCACAATTTCCCGGTTTGCGGAGAAGGTACTCCTGTCACGGCGACAATTCCCAAGGGTAAAATCTATCCATCCAAGGATATCTACATCAAGCCTTTAATCGACGGTCTTGTCGAAAACAGCACCACAGACGGCGAAAAACTTTGGCTCGTCATTAGTGACGTTACTGGAGCTAAACTCTCCACTGACAACTATGACAATGCGAAAGGCGGCTTCAATATTTTCATTACCGATGTCAACAAACAGCCTGGCGTTACCAAGGAGCTCGTCGTCAACGTCAACGAAGATGAAAAGCATACGTTCACCGCTTCGAAATTCAACTTCCAGCACGAATCGCAGTCTTTCGCCTCCGTCATCATCTCGGGGCTCCCAACCGCCGGAACGCTTACATACGATGGAACGGCCGTTTCCAAAGACCAGGTCATTGATGTCGCGGATCTAGGCAAACTCGCTTACCAACCCAAGGCGAATGATTTCGGTGACAACTACGCGACGTTCAAATACAAGGTTGTCGGCTCCGGCACAAGCGATAACACGTCCACCGAATACACGGCGACCATAAACGTAGCTCCGGTCAACGACAAGCCGACCGTCGCCGATGTAACATTCACGGTAGGCGACCGAAGCCATTCCGTATCCGGCGGCCCGATTACGGTAACCGATGTTTCCAATGAAATTGACGTGGATACATACACCTATACTTTGGATGCGACAAGCGCCGACTATTCGGCTTTCAACAGCACATTTGAAATCGTCCCGTCGGGCAACGGCAAGACGGCAACACTCAAAGTGAAATCTGGTGCCGTCATAGATTACGGCAAAAAGAAGGAATACGTTGTCTACGCGACAGTCAAAGACAACGCCTCCACGGAAAAATCGGAAGTTGCGGGTTCCCTGACTTCAGACAAGTTTACGATTACGGTCAAGATAGAAGAAGAAAACACTGACCCAGTCATTGCCAGCCAAACCTTTACGATTCCGGAAAAGAATACTGATGGAACAGATTGGCCGAGCGGCAAGACAATTGGGAATGTCGTCGCCTCTGACCCCGATGACAATGAATTGTCCTTTACTGTAGTTACGACCGATGTTCCGTTCAAGTTCAACAACAACACCAAAGAACTTGTCGTGACGGATGGAAGTATCCTTGATTTCGAAACGAAAACAACCTGGACTTTCACGGTTAAAGTGGAAGACGGCCAGGGTGGCGAAGCTACGGCACAAATCACCATAGATATCGAAGATGTTCTAGAAACAGAAATTTACGTCAATGACGAAGGCGCTACAGTCATAAGTGGAATCGCATCAGCAGGCACTGCGATAGAAAACATCACAGAAAATAGCGACGAAAGCACTCAGGCCCAGCTAAACGAAATAACTAGCGAAATTACTTATGCAGTCAGTGAAGGAACTTCGACAAACGCCACAGAATACTTCGACATCGATGAACATGGTGACATTACCGCGAAGGAGGACCTTGTATTTGAAGCTCTATATAACGGTAATGAAGATAATCCAGGCAACGAATTCACGTTTGTCATCACCGCATCAGGTACAAATTCAAAGGATGAACCCGTTTCTACCAATATCACCAAGAAAATTATCATCGCCGACGTTAACGAACAACCCGTAATTAAAACGGAAGAACCCATTGACGTTCCCGAAACAGCGTTAAGCAACGGCGAAGTTGTCGGCAAAATTGACGCAATAGATCCAGATAGTTGCTCGTTCAATCCTAACTACGCATGTAGAGAAGGCTCCCATCCTCAAGGTTTCAATAAGTTAACCTATACAATCGATGAAATCCTCGAAGTTGACGGAAGCACAGATTTCCCATTTGAAATCGATCCCAATACAGGTGTTATCACGTTCCGCCAAGGCCCAAGCCTTATAAGGCAATATAGATACAGCTATAATACCGCAATAGTCCGCCGAGTGAACGAGCTCAACAACACAAGGCAAAGACGATATGAATTCATCGTCAAGGTAACGGATAGTTCAACAGATCCAAAAAATCCGCCCAAGTCCGTGAAGAAGAAAATCGTTCTCAACATTACTGAGACTGCACATATATTATCAAGCAGTTCTGGCAATACTACGTCGAGTTCCAGCGAGGTTTCGTCCAGCAGCGCAATCGTCTCTTCGTCATCCAGCGCAGAAACGATTACGTCTAGTGGCTCCAACAAACCGGAGTCCAGCTCCGCTACCGTTGCCTCTAGCGGCTCCAACAAGCCGGCATCCAGCTCTACTACGGTTGCGTCTAGCGGCTCCAACAAGCCGACGTCCAGCTCTACTACAGTTGCGTCTAGCGGCTCCAACAAACCGGAGTCCAGCTCCGCTACCGTTGCCTCTAGCGGCTCCAACAAGCCGGCATCCAGCTCTACTACAGTTGCGTCTAGCGGCTCCAACAAGCCGACGTCCAGCTCCGCTACGGTCGTCTCCAGCGGCTCCAACAAGCCGGCATCCAGCTCTGCAAAGGCTTCGTCCAGCGGTTCCAACAAGCCGGCATCCAGCTCAGGTAAAAAGATTACCTCGTCATCTTCGACCCCTCGCAACGATAAGTCTAGCAGCAGCAATAAAGACGTCAAATCCAGTTCCAGCAAAACTACATCAAGCAGTTCCAGGAATAGCGAATATGACGCACCGACTTTCTATGTCAGAATGACCGGGGCGTTCGAGTTCGAAATCGTCATGGAAGAAGCCCTGCCGAACATCGCCAAACGTTACGCCGTCATGGACATGAAAGGTCAAGTCCTTTCCGTTGGTGAATTGAACGAAAAAGGCGCCCACATCAAGGTCCCCACATCCGGAGCATATATCGTCAAGGTCGGCCTCGGCTACAGACGCATAAATGTAAAATAGGACAAATAAAATTTCGAAAAAAAACGAAATGTCAATGAAAAATCTCGTTCCTCTAGGGACGGGATTTTTTTTCATCCTCTATTTTTGCCTATATTGATGACGTGAACTTGATCATTCTTTGGGCAAGCCTTGCATTACTTTGGCTGATATGCATTTGCATGACAAAAAAAGGTCGTGCGGTTATCCGCATTCTCTGGAAAAGTATAAAAGTAAAATTGGTCATCATCGCATGGGTCCTAGGAATCGCAGCCATTGCAACCGCCTACGCCACACACCCCGAAGAAGCCCCACGCCCCACCATCAACGAAAAAGCTGAATACCAAAAGTACACGACCTCCGCCATTCAGAAACTCTGCGACCTAGGCGAACTCATTATCGACATGAACTGCAATCTCGACAGCGCAGCCCCCGAACTCGCCTACATCCTCCCCACAGTCATCAACAACTATAACCTTATCGTCACGCGGCCCACAACTCCAATCCTCGAATCCATCAAGGGCACCTTACAGATAAAGATGATTGGTTATAAGAAATTCACAAGCAGAGGAATCCGTCTGATAAAAGCGTTACAACGCGATCTTGGCCCCCGCTATGAATCCGTCATCGAATCCGACGGAACCGACCATACCTTGAAAATCACCTATACCGGGAAGCCTTGGGACAACGAGCATCTTTGCAATTTGCCCGTTCTTGAAGCATGCCTGCGCGAGCGCACGGACCCTGCCGTCCTCATGTCCATCATACACCATACCTCGGGATTCCAGATGAACTATCAAGGCAAAAAAAACATGTCCGGATTACTTGCGCTAGACACAGGCAAGGGTTTGGAACAAATTTCAATCGGAGCCCACCGCCTTAAAATAGCACTTGCAACATCCCCCTCGCTCGCCGATGCCGTCGCACAATTCTACCCCGAGGCAGAACACCGCAACCGTTTCGAGAACTGGCGTAAGGACCCGCAAAAACATTACTGGGTAGGCCAAGTACTCACGGACATTCAATACTACCGTTCAAACGGAATGACGCTCAAGCCGAGAAAAAGAGCGGAATAAACTACGACAAATTAACGCACTTGTCATACCCAGATTCTGTCCGAATTTTTCGATTTACTCCACATTAAACATCTTCATCGGCAGAAGATGTCTCTGAAGCTCATCACTCCATTCGCACCTAATTTAGGGTCAGTAAACGTCAAGCTATTTTCACCAGCCATGAGGCGAAACATAGGCAACGAATCCGGATTATTGTACTTATCCTTTAAGGCCGTAATGTTCCAATCCTTCTCTACATTTGTACAATTGAATTTTTGTTAAAATGAGGATCAACATAGCAAACTATAGAATCCGATGTTCCGTATTCTTCAAGTTTAAGAGCCACTAAGGAACCCATTAGCAAATTATTTACAGCCAAAGTCATCGAACCGCCAAGTCCTATCGCAGCAACAACGAGAAGACCAGGGTCTTTTCCTGCTATCCACGCTGCAGTCGCAATTGCCGCCATGAGTGAGCCTGAACCAGTAACGCCTTCCAACCCAGCACGTAGGACATTTGTCAAATCCAATTGCATGTTCAACGCACCGGTGCCTTCATGAGGCGAATCAAGTGTAATCACTTTATCGACTTCACCATGATAATAATTGCTGTTCTGAATCCATTCACGGGAGACCACACCGCCCATGCTATGGCCAATCAAGATGTAACGGGAAGCAAGTTGACGGTAGAGGTCGGGATTTTTGCGAATTGTATCTAAGGCAATTTGGCCGGCATACAAAGAATCTATTCCATTTTTCCTCACCTTGAGAGTCGCTTTTACCTCCTGAGCTTCTTCAATCATTGCTCTTCTTTTACTAAAAGGAGTACTTGGTAAATGCCACATTCTATCGCCCAACTCAACGGCATTGCTATCGGAACTGTTTGCGGGATTAGAAAATGAACGGTACTGGTAAATGCGAGACTCCCTTTGATTCGTCGGATAATTTTCTTCAAAAATTTTCGGGCCAAGCCAATACAACAAACGATGGGTTTTAGCATCTTCAGCTTCGTCATAGCGTCCAATCTGAGCACCATTGTCTAACGGCTTTGCAGCATAGTAAGCTTCACCCAATTTAGCAGAGTCAACCAATCCGCTTAGAAAACCTTGGTCGGAACCATAGGCACCATGAATCAAAAGAACGTTATAGTTTTCAACCGATTCCATGGGCTTTGGAGTGGACCAGGATTCACACGCCATTACAAGCATCAAGAACAAAGCAACTTGTCTTTTCATCATTTACTCCAAGTACACCACAACATCGTCTTTTTTATAAAACTTTAAGGGTTCACGCCAAGAAAAAGCGGAATCAAGACACATAATTTTTCTGTTATCGAAACTACATATGTTTGCACGCAATTCAATCATATTACCCCAAAAAATCCCCCTACTGAATGCCAAAGGAGCCAAAAGTGTATCGCTTTGATTTTTTATAACATTACCCTCAAGAGAATGTTCACCAGGAATTGAACAATACACATCGTCACCCCACGCTCTCACATCATCACATTTTTCGATCCATTTTAGATCTGCATCCAATCGTTTGTAAGTCAGTGTATTCGCCACAGTATCTAAAACCGCATATTGACAAGCACTCCCGCTATCTTTTAAAGAATTTTCTCCTAAAGCAATAATGGTTTCATTAAGCCACGGTCTTAACAACCTGACTCCATAATCCACATCACAGCCTTCTTTATTTACACGTACACCCCTAACAATAGGCACCTCTCCCAATTTCCAAAACGAGAAGGAAGTTCTACCGTTTCCACCCCAAATCACGGAATCCGAGAGTTGCCCCTTTACATAGTCATACACCTCGGTCATATTGTCCAAGGTATCAGCCCATCGCGGACCATCTTCCTGAACCCTGTAATTAAAAACACGAAGTCTCTGCTTCCCCGTCCCCGTTATTTGTGTTCCATCAGCAAGATCTTGATTCCAATACTGAAAATCATAGACTATCACAAGAGAATCATCTATAAACCCAATAACATTCGCATTACCCTTAATATAATGCCCCGTAAATTCCTTTTCACCATCTTCACGAAGCAAGTCTCCGCACCCCCACATGCACACGCATGCAAGAGCAAGCAACGCAAAAATCTTTAGCCTAAAAAATCTACCCATCATAAAATCCCTCCCTTGCCGTTTTTTAGAATAGACCGGAAACACAAAAAATTATTCAATATAAATATAAACGAAGCGTCACACAATGCCAAGTAACATTGTATAAACTTTTGATAAGTACATCAAAAAAGGCAATACCTGCATCACTTCGATAAACTCACTTCGATTGAACTCAGCGCATGCAGCGCATCGCAAATGCAGCATGACAACAAGAAGCCCTCACTTCCTGAGCCTATTCAATCATAGCCCTTCTTTTGCTAAAGTGAATACCAGGCAAAAACCATGTTCGGTCACCCAATTCAACAGCATTACTATCGGAACTATTTGCAGGAATCAAGATCAATACAATCAGTCTTTTCACATTTTATTTCAATTCAACAACAACATTATCATTTTGATAGAATTTCAAAGGTTCACGCCATGTAAATTCGGGATCAAGACACGAAATCAATTTCGTTTCTAACCGACAAATACTCGCACGAAGTTCAATCATTTTATCCAAAAAATCCCTCTACTAAATATTAAAGGAGCCGAAAGCGTATCTGTATTATTTTTTAGAATCAAAGTAACTAAAAATAATTACGTACTTTAGCTCCTTTTTTCGCGCATCCAGTACGTAACTTCCGTTTCACTCATATTTTCTAGCAAACCTGTAATCCCGGCTTATCCGCAATTTTGTAACACTTCTGCAGTTTTTCAGCCCACGCGCAATTACAATGACAATACACCAAAAACTAGAATGGAATCCAAGGGATATTCCATTGGAAATTGAGCCCCCAGCCACCTGTAAATACACGATTTCGTACAGAAGAACTTCCATACCAGCCGCACCAAAGATATTGATAATTGGCAACTAGGGAAACCTGCATTTGTTCTGTTATACGGTATCCAAGACGGTAACCGTATTTAACAATACCACGATGTACTACATATTCAAAAAAACTTTCCCTATCATATCCTTTTTTTATGACATCTTCCATTTCACGATTAAAATTATTCATAGACAAAATAAACCCAATACCAAAATTCATCTCGAATACAAATTTCCTCACCGTTATAGACCAAACAAGTGGCTTGATATAGAAATCCCATACCGACACGCTCATCCTGCCATTGGAGTGCGAATAACCAAAACGACTTATTCCAACAGCAAGGGTATAATCCACCATTTGTTTCGGCTCATTGAAAGTCCCAAATTCAATGCCAAAACCCAGTATTCCGCCCGGTTCGAAAACTTCATTATCGGTCTGAAGACGACTATCCTTGAATTCTACATCTAAAAAAGCCGCACTAGAAAAGCCACAAACAAAAAGGATGAGAATCAAAACCCTTTGCATATATCCCATCCTTTTGAAGAAAAGATTTCTTCTGATTCATAATGATACACAACTTCAACTGTAAAATCTCTATAGTTACCTTTTCTCGAAAACACTCCCATTTGATCAAATGAAACACTCATTTGAAAATCACCTGTATAATAGCCTGGTTTATCTACTTCGATACGTGTAGGAAAATTAGTCACAACGTTGAATGAAAAAATTCCATCTACAGCAGGTTCCAAAAAGGACACCGGAAATTTACCTTCATATAGAACTTCATTCGAACTCCACGCTTGATAAATAGTTCTAATCCCAGATTCAAGGGTGTCATAAACTTCATAATATCCACGAAGAGTATAAGGTATAGTATCTTCAACGTACAAACCAGTGGTATCATAAGTCAAAGCAAAACCACGAACATGGACAAGAGCGCTGTCATTTTCCATACAGACTTCCTTGCACAGAATTCTGTCAAAACGTTTCTCTTTTCCCAATTTTCTATCCACATAGCGTTCTTCATTAACCCGTTGTTCGCTATAATAGCATCCCTGAACATCCTCGGCAGTCACCTGTTTCGGGGCACTCGAAGTTCCGTGATCGATATAGGGGCAACCCTGAAAAAACAACGCCACCCAAACGAAGACGCAGATAGCTAGGACCTTGACTACTGGGCATGTCATTTTGTTCATAATATTCAATATTAACAAAAAAATATTCAAGAACTGATTGCCGCTCGAAATGATGATCGATGTGCGGTCGCCATTCTTGATGTCGAGCCCGGCACCCGCGCGCCAGAACATCTGATCGTCCTTGCCGAACATGTAGCCGAAATCGCCCGTAGCAATCGGCAAAATAGTCCGTCCGATCAGGAGGCGCACCCTGAGGCTTATGGACAACGGCACAAGGCCGACAATTAGGAATTAATTTTTTCTACGATTCCTAACTCCTAAATCCTAATTAGATTATCTAAGTCTTCCCAACTAAAACGTCACTGGATCCTTCAGCCCTACAGGCTCCAGGATGACGTCCCTAAGCTCTAAGTTCAACCAACTAATCCAACTTGTACTTATCTTTCGCGGCTTCGAGTTCGGCACTTGCCTTTTCCCAGGCAGCGTAAAGTTCTTCAGTCAGCTTTTTGTTGTCGTCCATGTCTTTTGCGATGGCGGTAATGGCGTTGCCGTCGCCCGATTCCGAGGCGGTCACAAGTTTCGCTTCAAGTTCGCCACCAATCGCTTCTGCCTTTGCGATTTCGGCTTCGAGGCGTGCAACTTCTTTTTCGAGCGGCTTGATGACCTTGCTGCGTTCGGCAATATAGTCGGCACGCGCCCTGCGGTCTTCCTTTGTACGCGGCGTCGAACTTGCAGGCTTATCGTCTGTGACGTCGATATTCGAGACCTTGATGATTGCGGAGTTCGCACCGCCAGGCTTCTTTTCGGATGCCCAGCCCACCTTTTCGAGGAAGTCTGCATAAGAGCCTTCGAACACGCGGCACTTGCCGCCATCAAATACAATCAGGCGGTTCGCAAAGGCGTGCAAAAGTTCTTCGTCATGCGTCACGACGAGAGCCGTACCTTCGTAATCTTCGAGCGCGTCAATCAAGCTCTCGATGCTTTCCATATCAAGGTGGTTCGTCGGTTCGTCGAGCAAAAGCATATTGCTTTCGTTCGCCAAAATCTTGCCCAACAGCACACGACTGCGTTCACCACCCGAAAGCACCTTGATCTTCTTCATCGCGTTATCGCCGCTGAACATCATAAGCCCTGCAAGGCTACGGGCACGGCTCTTCTGCGAAACATCCGCAATCGCCGTCGCAATTTCTTCTTCGACCGTATTTTCAAGATTCAGGCGGTTGATGTTCGTCTGTCCAAAGTAATTTATCTTGAGGTTCGGGTTGTAATTGATCGTCCCTTGAGTCGGTTCAAATTCTTTGGCAATCAAGTTCAAGAGCGTCGTTTTACCGCGACCGTTCGGGCCGATAATTGCAATGCGGTCACCCTTGAACACTTCCATTTCCAAATCCGAAATCAGCTCCGGACCATAGCCGTTTTCGTTCTTGTACGCAAAATGCAATCCATGGATTTGCAACATGCGCTTGCCCGGAAATTCCGCATTCTTGAAATTGAAATCCAAATTGCGTTCGTGCGTAAGTCGTTCGCCCGTCGCAAGCTTTGCCGCAGCCTTAATTTTCGACTGCACCATCGCAGCCTTTGCCGCCTTGTAGCGGAAACGCTCAATAACCTTTTCGAGCTGTTCCTTTTTGCGCTGCTCGTTTTCTTGCGTGCGCATTGCCACTTCTTCTTCTTCGGCAATCGTCTCGCGCAACTTTTCGACCGTTCCCTTGACCTTCCTCATCTTGTGACGGTGAATCCCCACCGTGTGCGTGCAGACCTCGTCCATAAAGTGGTGGTCATGCGTAATCAAAAGCACTTCGCCCTTCCACGCGCGCAAAAAGCGGCTGAGCCAACGCATGGAGACAATGTCCAAGTAGTTCGTCGGTTCGTCCAGCAAGAGCATGTCCGGCTCGCTTGCCAGGACCTTCGCCAAATTCAGACGGATCTGGAAACCGCCCGACAAAAGCATCGGGTCTTTCTGCATACTCTCTTCGTCAAAGCCAAGACCAAAGAGAATCGCCTCGACCTTGTGTTCTTCGAGCCAGCCGTCCTCATTCACCTTGAGCACGCTGCACGCTTCTTCGTGAACCGTCGGGTGCGTAAACTTGATGTGCTGCTGCAAATAGCCAATCGTGTAGCCCTTGGGAATGTCGATGTTACCGCCATCGATGCATTCCTGGCCGAGAATCATCTTGAAAAGTGTCGATTTGCCGCAACCGTTGCGGCCGACAAGGCCGACGCGTTCATGGTCGGCAACAAGCATACTCGCATTGTCCAAAAGGACCTGCATGCCAAAAGACTTGGAAACGTTCTGAACTTGAATCACGAAACCAAAGATAAAAAAAAGCGACCCCCAAGCCAATGGGAGTCGCTCCTAAACTCAACAGAGCAAGATTACTTCCAGTCGAGAACTTCGCGGTTCCAGGAAACCGGCGAACCCGTCATGATCAAAGCCTTGTCAAAGCCGCTGCCATTGCTCATCTGCTTTGCAATAAAGCCAGACTTGTACATGGTGGCCTTCTTGCCGTCCTTGTTCTTGCCGTCATAGACAATGTCAAATCCGACCCATCTGTAAAGGACAAAGCCGAAGAAGTTCCTGCGGTATTCCCAAGAATCGCTCGTGATGATGAGCTTCTTGACCTTGTAATCCTTCACGAGAGCCTTGAGTTCCTTTTCAATCTTCGGGCCCTTCCAGGTCTGCTTCGGGAGGTCAGCCATCTTGACCGGAGTCGGGCCACGCTTGATAGCTTCCTGCACTTCTTCGATCGGAGACTTGCCCACGATTTCCTTGAAGTCAGTCACTTCAACTTCGTAGAACTTTTCCGGGAAAGCCACGCCCTTGTAAACGCCCTGGTCGATATAGCCGTATCCTTCCGGCACATAGAAGAACTTGCCGCCCTTCTTGTAAACGAAAGCCATCGCAAAAGCGTTCTTGTCGTTGTACTTCATGATGGAGCCAAAGCGGTAAGCGCGCACGAATTCGCTTTCGCCCTGTTCCTTGTCCGACGGGCCAATCCAGCGGGACTTGAGATTTCTGATGTCGTTGTCCTTCGTGATCATGTAGACTTCGGCCGGCAATTCGCCTTCGACCATCGTCTTGGTGGTATCGTCGATTTTCTTCGGATCCCAGTCATACACGAGGGCCTTCGGGGTATTCGGGGTCGGGCCATCGACAACCGGCTTGCCAAAGCACTTGACGCACTTTGCAACATGGTCTTTCCAGAAAATAACATTGTTGTCGGCATCCCTGTAAAGGACGTCGTAGTTCAACTCATCCGGTTCGCGTTCTTCGGCAAGTTCATCCGTGTGGACAAACACCTTGATGATGCCCTTTTCCTTGTTGTCCTTCCAGTGATAGAAAACGCGTTCGAGGTAACGGTTGGAAATATCGGCACCCACCGGGAGTTCGCTTCTGGCCATCGTCGGCTTGTCAGATGCCGGGGCCAAAGCGGCATCGGCAGGGACATCATCCTGAGCATTCGCCATGGAGAAGGCGAAAAGTCCTGCTGCAAGGGACTTCAAAATTAGTTTCATTCCATACAACCTTGCGGGTTACAAGTGTCGGCTACATTCCTGGCGAACCCGCATTAGCCAAAAATGCGCAATTTTCAGGGTAATGTAAATAAAAAAGAAACAATTGGCAATGTATTTTATAACGGATTTTGCCAAAAATTCTTCAAATTTTTGAAAATTTTCAACATCTATCAACACCCATTGTAAATAAAACCTGGACATAAAGAAAACCCCGCATGTAACCCGTTAAGTTTCAATGAGTTACTTTTTGCGAGGCCTATTCTTAAACTGTTGATAAGTTGTGGTTATGTTTACACTACGTCATCCTGACCCTGTAAGGGGAAGGATCCATTATTTCTTGCCGTGGCGGCGAATGCCGAAGTTAAACGTCTCGTCCTGCTTTCCGACAAGATTCCCGTCCGAGATAATCTTGAACTTGAGTTTCGCGATATAGGCACCCGTCCCGACAAAACGCCCCTTGTTGCTACGGGCATCCCACATCAGGAACACGTTGCCCGGATTTTCCACGCAGTCCGTTCCAAAAACAGTCTTGTCGTTACATGCCACTTCACCTTTCTGCGAATTGACGAACTGCCCAAGCGTCGAGAAATATTCCACCTCCCACTTGATCCGGACCTTCGCTAGCACAACATCCCGGCTCTCGTCGGAATTCAGCAACAACGACTTGCCGACTTCGCTCAGGTCGAACGAAATCAGTTCGCCCGGGAGCCCCGTCTCGGCAATAATATCTTCTATCTTCTTCGACACATCAACACGGACCGCAGTGACATCGTCCTTATAAGGCCACTTTTCCGGAGTCCAGTCCACAGGATCAATCCCGACGACAGTCGGAGTCTCTACGCCTACGCGCTGCTCCCCTTCGATGCGACGCCACGGATTGTTCACATGCGGCACATTTCCGTTCAGGTCCGGCAACACCCCAGGAATCAGGCGAACCATAAAGCCCACTTCCGGGAGTATCGTATTGTCGTTCTTCTGGAAGAGCACGTCATAGTAATTGCTGTTCTTGCTCGGCGTGAAAGACACCATCGATATAAGCGATGGATCCACCAACTGCCCCGTCTTATCCTTGAATTCGAGGAAAGGCATGCCGTTGAGCGTGCCCGCCTGGACAGCTTCGCTGATATAAACCGTCAACTTGTTGACATTGTCGGAAACCGGCTTCACAATCGGCTTGTCGACAAGAATAGCCCCAATGCGGTCTTCAATCGCAAGACCATCCAAGCCAAGCTCCGTCATTTGTCCCGTCTGCTTGTCCATATAAGTATAATGGTACCTGAAGGACCCTTGGTACAAATCCTTCGCACCACCCGTAAACACCTTGTTTTGCAGGCTGTCCGCTTGAATGGCAAGACTCTTTTCGTCTTGCATCAACAACGCGACTTCTTGCGAAGAAGCGACCGTACGCCAGTCGTCACTGCCGAAAGTCCATGCAATCGTATCCGGGATGGTCTCGCCAAATGGCTTGTTGAACACAATGGCAATGCTGTCGAGCACGCCGTCACCGTTACGGTCAAACGCCTCGCCCAGATTCGCAAACGGCACAGGCGGTTCCTTGAAATGGATCTTGCCCCAAGAAAGGGAGTTCGCCACCCCGCCTCCGGAAACCTCGAAGCTCGCATCCGTCACCGCAGAATCACCGACAACATAGAACTTGATGATTCCAGTCGAATCGGTAATGAGCTTGTTCGTCCTCTGTTTTTTCTCGTCCAAGAAACTTATCGGGAACGAGGTCTTCAAATCCAGAACGGCAAAGCAGTCCTTACAAAGATTCGACATATAGAACACACCCACCTTGAGCGGCACCGTATCCGGGTACGCCACATGCGTGAGAAGCGTATCGTTCGCACTGCCGTCAAGCGGGAGCCCGCGCAGGCTTATCCCCGTAGGGTCAAACACATTGGACAAATTCGTACCGTTAAACACATCGATAAACGAAATATCCGGAAGCGGATACGCCGGCACCGTGAAAAAAACTTCGCTAGACTGTGTCGGGTCGCTCGCCAAGGAGAACTGCAACATGTAAGACCCCGGCGCCAACGAACGGTTACGCACAATCGCGACCGTGTCGATTACAAAGCCCGCCATGTTCGCATCGATTTCGATTCCCGCGATGGTTCCCGGCAAAACTTCCATACCGTCCGGCGGAATCCGTTCGTCATCGCCAAACAGAATAAACGAGGACTGCGCAAGCGTCGTATCGATGTGAGCCGTGCTGGACACGTCGCAACTGATGGATTCGTCCATCAGAAGCTGCAAAATGGTGTATTTGATTGTTCCATCGGTAGTCGGTTCTTCCACCGGATAATACGTCTTCTGCGTCTGCAAGTTGATGGAGGTACGCATCTTGAAGTTCGAACCCGTTGCATTGCGTTCCGAGAAGAATATGTGGAACGGATATTC
>JAEEGK010016078.1_pt1 | contig 16492 bp, 13 predicted proteins | sample 8958771 | NCBI WGS metagenome assembly JAEEGK01 (sample SAMN16246547, study PRJNA631951) | gut metagenome | biome: gut microbiome; feature: rumen; material: SC-attached | host: Bos | place: Iran: Karaj | collected 2018-10 | reverse complement strand
CCCATTCCGCCCATTCCGCCTGCGGGCATAGGGGGCTGGGGCTCCTTGATGGTTGATACAACGCTCTCGGTGGTGAGAAGTGTTGATGCAACTGAGGTAGCGTTCTGAAGAGCGCTTCTGGTAACCTTTGCGGGATCGAGGATTCCTGCCTTGACCATATCGACATACTCTTCCTTGAGAGCATCGAAGCCGATACCCTTCTTGGACTCACGAACCTTGTTAACGATAACGCTTCCGTCAAGTCCTGCGTTAGCTGCGATGTGGTAAAGAGGAGCTTCGAGTGCCTTAAGGACAACTCTTGCACCGGTCTTCTCATCTCCGTCAAGTGTCTCAGCAAGCTCTGCAACCTTCTTGGATGCGTGGATATATGCTGAGCCGCCGCCTGCGATGATACCCTCTTCAACAGCTGCTCTGGTAGCTGCAAGAGCATCTTCCATACGGAGCTTTGCTTCCTTCATCTCGGTCTCGGTAGCTGCACCTACTCTGATGACTGCCACGCCGCCTGCGAGCTTTGCAAGTCTCTCCTGGAGCTTCTCTCTGTCGAAATCGGAAGTGGTCTCTTCAATCTGCTTCTTGATCTGACCGATACGAGCCTGGATGTCTTTCTTCTTGCCTTCACCGTCAACGATAACGGTATCATCCTTGCGGACCTTAACGCTCTTTGCACGGCCAAGCATATCGATGGTGGCATCCTTGAGCTCAAGGCCTACTTCGGAAGAAACAACGGTACCGCCGGTGAGGATAGCGATATCCTCGAGCATAGCCTTTCTTCTGTCGCCATAGCCGGGAGCCTTGACTGCAACAACATTGAAGGTTCCGCGGAGCTTATTTACGATAAGAGTGGTAAGAGCTTCACCCTCAACATCCTCTGCGATGATGAGAAGCTTCTTGCCGGACTGAACGATCTGCTCAAGAAGAGGAAGGATCTCCTGGATATTTGAGATCTTCTTGTCGGTGATAAGGATGAGAGGATTATCGAGAACTGCTTCCATCTTATCCATATCGGTAGCCATGTATGCGGAAATGTATCCGCGGTCGAACTGCATACCGTCAACGGTATCAAGCTCGGTAGCCATGGTCTTGGACTCTTCAATGGTGATAACACCGTCGCCGGAAACCTTCTCCATAGCGTCTGCAACCATCTGGCCCACTTCGTCATCTCCTGCGGAGATAGCTGCGACACGTGCGATGTGCTCCTTGCCGTTGACCTTCTGGCTCATTTCCTTGATAGCTGCAACAGCAACTTCGGTAGCCTTCTTCATTCCTTTTCTGAGGATGATGGGGTTAGCGCCTGCTGCGAGGTTCTTCATTCCTTCGTTGACCATTGCCTGTGCAAGAACGGTAGCGGTTGTGGTTCCGTCTCCGGCAACATCATTGGTCTTGGTAGCGACTTCCTTAACGAGCTGTGCACCCATGTTCTCAAAGCCGTCTTCCAGCTCGATCTCCTTAGCGATGGTTACACCGTCGTTGGTGATAAGAGGTGCACCGTAGCTCTTGTCGAGCACTACATTTCTTCCCTTAGGTCCGAGTGTTACACGGACAGTATCTGCAAGGCTGTTAACACCCTTCTCGAGTGCCTGGCGAGCCTCAGCGCCGTACTTGATCTCTTTAGCCATTTAAAATGCGCCTCCCTTATTTAACTATTGCGAGGATATCGCTCTGCTTTACTACAATATATTCCTCATCGTCGTCAAGCTTGACTTCGGTTCCCGCATACTTCTGGTAGATAACCCTGTCACCCTTCTTGACTTCCATCTTGACTTCCTTACCGTCGCTGGTGATGCCGGGGCCTACGGCTACAACATCAGCCTGTGAGGGCTTCTCTTTGCCTGCAGCGCCTGCAAGAATGATTCCCGACTTAGTGGTCTCTTCGGCTGCTACAGCCTTAAGGACTACTCTGTCACCCAAAGGTACTAACTTCATATTATTGCCTCCTTTTTACGCATAGATCGCGTTCATTACTTTTCTTTGTTAGCACTCTTTTGATTTGAGTGCTAATCGACATTACATATATTAGTCTTATGCCTATGGAAATGCAAGCAAAAAAGTCAAAAAATCCCAAAAAATTTAGAAAATCTCATTCTCCGTAGAAAGCCTCGCGGCTGACCCTTTTTAATTCCCTGACCCCGAAGTATTCGGCCATTATACGGTTTTCCTCCTCGCCGGGATCCTCGGAGATATCCTTATTGATAAGAAACCAGGGCTTGTAGGCATATTCGGGCACTTCAACGGTTCCGTGGTCCGACTCTTCTATTATCCTTACCCTTTCCAGGAATTCCTGATGAAAAGCGAACGCCTCGCCGGTATGGACGTAATAGTAAGCTCCGAACGAAGAGACCGCACCGATCTTATCCATAGTAAAGTGAAATGCCGCAAGCATCATCACAAAGACGGCCAGATAATAAAGCACATAATGCCTCACCCCGCTCTCAAGTACCTTTCCGAGCTTTTCTCCCGCCTTCGAATGCACCAGGCAGCCCAGCCAGTAGATCTCGTTTGCAAAAAGAAGGACCTGGAAGGTAAAGCTTACCGCTATCCAGGTTCTGGAAAGTCCGGCATTACCCATCGAATAAAAGCTTGAAGTATACCCCGTGCAGTAGAATCCGTAGGAAAGCAGTGTAAAGAGCCAGGGATGACGGAACTTAAAGTCCGTCTTTTTCACCATCATAACGGTCACGGGGACGGCGAGGACCATGAGCAAAAGCACGAACGGTCCGCTGAATTTCCAAAGGTTCTGTGCACCCGCCTTAAAGGAATACAGGATCGACCTGAATGCGCCATAGCCCTGATAAGCCGCCTGTCTGTTCGCATTTCCGGGAGCGCTGAAGCTCAGCCACAGACCGAAAGCATAGACCAAAAGACCCGGAACATACCAAAAGACCTTCTTTGACTTATTAAGGATGAGCAGGATCATGAATCCCGCAAGAAGAAGGATTCCCTGGATGCATGTTACGAAATTTGCGCCCGCGCAGGCAAAGGAAAGAAAGGCAAGGACGATGCATCCGATAACGGAAGACCACATCTTCTTTGCACCGGAAAGAAGGACCATAACGGCAACTGTTACAAACATCAGGCTGTGCATGAATACGTAATGCACGCCGCTGTTGTACCAGTAAAAGCCCTGCTGTGCGGTATATATGCATTCGGTAAGAGTAAGGGTTACGATCACGGAAAAAGAGATCCTCTCGGCAGGTTCAGCCTTCAGATAATGCTTCGTCAGGACCATAGTCATAAAAAAGACCGAGAAGGCCAGTGAGGTGATCAGAAGAACGGGACCGAGGAAATAATACTTATATCCGAGCGCACCCGGCATCTGGGCCATCATGAATATCGAAGCATAGGTTCCCTGCCACGAATAACGGAAACCCAGCGCGGTCTCATATCCCACCGTGAGGATGGTGCGCAGGCCGTATCCGTATCTCTGGGCCTTCCACATATTCAGGCCGTAGCTGAAGTCGTCATACCTGGGAACGGCATAGAGAGCCAGCCTGTACAGCGGAACGAGGGCAAGTACAAGCGCAAGCAGCGAAATAAACGCAAATATTTTTTTGGAAAAAGAAATACCGAATATCTTACGCATTTTCAAGGTCGCAAAAAAACACTCCGATCCCACACCTAAGTGGAATCGGAGTTCGTATTACAGTTTGATCTCGAGATATCCCACGAGCTTGGTCATATCGTATTCTTCCATGATGCCGAGGTTGGGGTCATAGAATTTTCCGTCAAAGTAAAGAAGGTAATGACTGAAGCGTCCCATCTTCTCCATGAGGATCGCACACTTCGGAAGAACAACCTTCTCTCCTTCCGCGGGATATACGATGACATTGCTGTGATCTATTCCGTAGTAATTGAGTGCCGAGATAAGTCTTCCCATGGTTCCCTGCCACTCACGGCAGTCCATGACCGTGATGACATCCGCGATGGTAACTCCGGCGAGCATTGCGATACATGCCTGTCCGCAGAGTCCGTCACCGGGCTGGATTATAAGGTCGAGTGAATCAATCTTCCTGATCGGGTTATCTACGCTGTAAGGCGAATTCTGATCCATTCTGATCAGGGTGTCGGTAATGTGGAGCAGGAATTTGTGATCCACGTTCATATCGAGATTAAGCTCTGTTCCCGCAGGGATAAGAAGCTTATAAAGTCCCTTTTCGAGAGGAACAAGATTGCATTTGATGAACTGATTATCGATGATGAGCTCCGCACTTATCTCGTCGCGGTGCTTGCATACTTCCCAGATGTTGAAAGGTATGTTTATCTTAACCTCATCGTTTTCTTTTTCTATTTTGGATGTAAAGAAATATTTCATGGTACCCTTTCCCCTTTTTCCGCAGTTGCGAACGAAAAAAGTATATAAAATCCGTATTGTATTTGTCAACGAAACGGCGGATGCATCCGCTCATTTTCGTAAGCATGCAGTCTTCAGTAATAAACACTTTCAAACATCTCGCAGGATGCCTTTCCGCCCGTCATATCGGTCACTCTTTTCGAGAGAGGTTCCGCCTTCTCCCCGGGACCCAGAACGGTAAGTGATACCTTCTCGGAATAAGCGGTATCGGTTATCTCGAAGCCTTCATTTTCCAGGTATCTGCGGATCGTACTTTCATCGGGATAATCGAGAGTGATCTTCACATACCTTCCGCGTCTTATCGGGGATATCTCGGATGCTTCGAGAGCCCGGGCCGCGGCATCCGTATATGCCCTTACAAGGCCGCCCGTTCCGAGCAGCACTCCTCCGAAATACCTCGTTACTACACATACCGCGTTCACAAGCTCAGCGCCCTCCATAACGGCGAGCATGGGCCTTCCCGCGGTACCCGAAGGTTCACCGTCATCGGAAGCTTTTTTGACGATATTATCGCCGTCCATGATTATGTAAGCATAGCAGTTATGTCTCGCATCATTGTATTTCTTGAGGATCCTTGTTATGACCTCTTCCGCTTCTTCCACTGTCGAAACGCTTCCAAGAAATCCGATGAACTTCGATTTGGTCACGACGATCTCGGAATTTCCGTCTTTCTTTATGATATTGTAGGTATCATTTGAGCCCAAGTTTCTTCCTTTTCAAAAAATGCGTCTGATGATATATTATAGTATGCACGAACGACTACACAGTCAAAGGAGTAATATCATGGATGTATTTGAAAAAATCGGGGAATCCGTATATACCGCAACATATAAAGTAAAAAATAAGGCAAAGGAAGTAGCGGATATCGCAAGCCTCAAAGCGCAGGTTACAACCTGCGACGAAGTCATCCGCAAGAACTATATCGCGATCGGAAAGGCTTACTACGAAAAGTACAAGGATGCCGAAGAGTCCGAATTTTCCAAGCACTGCACCGCGATCAAAAATGCCGAATCCGGCAAAAAGAGACTTCTTCAGGAGATCGAGGACAGAAGGAACGGTCTCGATCCCGAAGCGGAAACCGATGCGGATCCCGACGACGAATAAGCTTTATATAATCCAAACGGCGGAAGAAATCTTCCGCCGTTTTATTTTGTCTTTTATCAGCCGTCCTGCGAAGCTACACCCGCCGCCGCTGCCGCAGCCGCCGCGGCTTCGTTGGCCTGTCTTACCGCTTCGAGCTGTGCCATCTGGGCTGCGATTAACGCATCATACCCCGGAGTCGCAAGTGCCAGATCGGTATGCTGACAGAAGTGATCGTCATCGGGCAGGATATATTCGGGATCTCCGTCCTCATGTTCAATGATGACGCGGTTGCCTTCCATAAGCTTCGGATCGCCTATCATAAGTTCGGGATGGTATCCGTCAACCTTAGGAAGAAGCGTTACTCCCTCGTACGCGAAAGGACAGTGAGGACAAGCGATCTTGTTATCATATGCACAGATCATTCCCGCATAGTGAAGATCGCATTCATACTGGGGTTCAGTGCCTTCGGCAAACCATTCGGTAACAACGCATCCGTCACAGAGTCCGGGGATCGGAAGAAGTCCCGATTCTGAACAGACCTCAACCTGTACAAGTCCTTCGGGCATTGCAAATTCCTTGTAAGCAAGACCTTCGTGAACCCTGCTCATTATCGCATGCCAGAGCTGCTCCGATGTATGCATCTCGTCCCAGGTCTGTTCGGTATTGTCATCATATCCGGTCCATACTCCCGCGGTATAGTAAGGAGTCATGCCTACAAACCAGTGATCCCATCCTGCGGAAGTGGTTCCGGTCTTTCCTGCGATATCCATTCCGGGGAAACGCACTCTCGTACCGGTACCGTAGTTTACGCAGTCTCTCATGGCGCTTATCAGAAGCCATGCCGTAGTCTCCTTGAAAACCTGCTTGGAACGGGGATTTCTGTTATCCAGGATAACTTCTCCGTCGGGGCCGGTAACATATGAGTAAAGATGGGGCTTGATGTAGCTTCCGCCGTTGGCTATACATGCATATGCACCGGTTACGTCCTCATTGGTAACGCCGTAGGTAAGTCCTCCGAGTGCAAGTGACTGGTTGACATCGGAATAGATCTGTCCGTTGATCTCCTTTCCTGCGGTCAGGGTGGTGAAGCCCAGATCCTGAAGATAAGAGAATCCGACCTCGGGTCCTATATATGTCAGGTTCTTTACCGCAACAATGTTCATCGAATAAGCGATACAGTATCTGAGCGAAAGGTTCTTGAGGCTGGTGGTCTTTGATGTATTCTGTACGGGCTTTCCGCCGTCATAATTGAAAGGACCGTCGTAATAGGTGGTTGCAAGCGTTACCAGTCCGGTATCGAGTCCGGGACCTACGCTGGCGAGAACCTTGAATACGGAACCGGGCGAACGGCTCGATCCGGTTGCACGGTTAAGTGTTCTTCTTCCGACCTTCTCGCCTCTTCCGCCGGCTATCGCAACAACTTCTCCGGTCGACTGGTTTTCGATGACCATGGACATCTGAGGCTCGACGGTATACGAGATGTCCTCAAGGAAATTATCCTCATTCTCGACTAATCCGAGTTCTTCAAAGCATCCCGCCCTGTACTCATCGATTGCTTCCTGTGCCTTCTCCTGTGTAGCATACAGGAGTGTGTACTTGCTGTAGCCGTACTTGGCCTTGAACCAGCTGATCAGGTTTTCTTTTGAATAGTTATGCTCAACTCCGTCCTCATCATATATGGTCAGTGCATAATCAAGGAACCATCTGTCGTTGAATTTGAAATTGTCGGGATTAGCGAACTCTTCGTCAACGATCTGCTGGATATAAGGGTCCATGGTGGAATAGATACGCAGACCTCCGCTGGTGAGCATATGCTCAGCCTGGTTTCTGTCATATCCGGCAACATGGATCAGATCGTAAAGCACGTCATCATAAAGCGAGTCGGAGAAATAATTACCCTCCTGGGTATCCGCCTCGGCGATGAAGGTGTCGTGATACTGGATCCTGTCGTAAACATCCGCGGTATCCGCGATGGCTTCGTCGTATTCCTCCTGGGTGATGAATCCGAGCTCAAGCATCTTGTCGAGACAGGTCTTACGACGCTTTACATTGTTCTCGGGAAACTTGATGGGATTGTACCGGTAAGGATTCTGGGTGATGGCGGCCATAACGGCACACTCACTCAGGTTAAGGTCTATGGCAGATTTTCCGAAATATCTCTGCGACGCGGATTCGACGCCGAGGGTATTCTGTCCCATATTGATGGCGTTGAGATATGCGAGAAGAACCTCATCCTTTTCCGTCGACTTGGTGACCTCGATCGCAAGATACTGCTCCTGGATCTTACGCTTGATCTTCTTGATCATATTGTCGCCTTCTTCGGTCCAGTCGACGAAGACGGTATTTTTGAGAAGCTGCTGGGTAATGGTCGATGCACCCTGGGTCGATTCACCGCCCGTGCGCACGAACTGGTACATTGCTCTGACCATGCCCTTATAGTCTATACCGTTATGCTCGTAGAATCTCTCATCCTCTACGGCAACGAATGCAAGTCCGAGCTGCTTGGGAATTCCGTCCCAGGTAACCTCGATACGGTTTGCATCCTGTCCTACATAATGGTCGAATTCGTTTCCCATGGCATCATAAACAATGGTCGCCTGACCGCTTGCAATGATGTCCGAAGTGTGGATGACGGGAGTTCCCGCAAGGATCGAATTAAAGAGACCGATACCTCCCGCAAGAAGGCATACTCCCACTCCTATCACACCCGCAAGAAAGAGTTTGAAGCCGAGGAGGATAACCTTCCTCACTATCTTGCCGCCGTATGAATTTAACTGACGTCTTCTGGCCATGACGCCTTTTCTGCTATAGTCCATTTCTTACTCCATTCATCCGGATCAAAGATAATCTACCGGATTCTTCATGGATATCATCTTGATATCCGGGTCGTTCTCACCGAAAAGCTCCGATATGATGTCCTCGGCTTCGGCCAAACTGATTTCATTTACGCAAAAAACACAATTAAACTTATGTCTGTCGAAGAGTTTTTTCCTCGGATAGTTTATGTAATAAGAGATCCTTGATTTAAGGAGGGCATGCTCAAGGATGTTCTTGGCCTCCTCGGAATAAACACTGCAGAGCTCATATTCATTATTAACTTTAAGCGATGAATATATTGTTTCCATGATCACCTCATCAGGTTAAACCTAAACATATATTATATACCAAAAACGTCTATTTTGAAAGAAGGCACACCCTGTCACCGAACACTCCGTCCTCCATAAGGAAAGTGAGCGATGTGAAGCCGTATTCACTGCCCAGGCGGCGGATCACGGTATCCTTGTCAACCCCGTCGCATTCGATCAAAACGACCGCATTCAGCGACGCCAGTCGCTCATCATATATATCCGCCTCATCCTCTCTGAGAAGAAGGCAGTTATCATAATTCATAAGTTCGGGGACATTTCTGTAAAAATCCGTTCCCGAATACACGACCACCGCATTATACGAGGAATAATTCTCGGATATCCGCAATTGGACGGAATATCCCTCGCACAGATATCCGGGCATTATCACCGGAACGAGGCACAGGCAGGAAACCGTCCATATGAAAAGCACGCCTGTATATACAACCTTCCTGAACCTTAAGTCCTTCAGGAAACTTTCCGCGATCCTTGTGATGATAAATCCGAGCCCCATGATCCACATGATCATGATGAACGGATATACCGGCATCAGGTAGCTGTCTCCGGCACTTGTGAAAAGAAAACTTTCGGTGAGTATATATCCGCACGCCGATACGAAAAGGACCGGTCCGAAAAATCTCATCTTCCCCGATATGATGGCTACAAGAGCCGCCAAAAGAACAAATGCAAGCATCATCGCCGCGCCGCCGTATGACCATCCGGTACGGTCCGCGGCCGTTTCAGTAAAGACTCGTGCCCTTTCAATAAATCCGCTCTCTGCCGCCCTTCTTCCCGCAGACAGCAATACGCCCGGCACCCTCAGAAGATTGCGCAGAGCGAAGGGATAAAGCAGCAGACCGAAAGCGGCGGATATTGCCATGGTCCTTATCAGATAAACGGCTTCCTTTTTCCTTTTCACCGACAGCAGATAGATAACGGATGAAAGAATCACGAAAAAGAAAAGGATGCATGTATGATAACAGGTCAAAAACCCGAGAACCGTCACAAAAACGATCTTCTTGTTTCCTTTTCGGAAGCTGCGTCCGTCTGCGATCTTTCTTATCACAAGATACGCGAATGCGAGTCCGAAAAATGCCGCGGCACCGTACATCCCTATAAGGAGCACAGTATCGATACCTGCCGGTGAAAGTCCGTAAAAGAGTGCGGTAACGGGACCGAGGTATTTCTTGCCGATAACGTTCTTGAAAAATGAACTGATGACGATCATGGACCCCATCATGAAGACCATGTTCAGAACGCAGCCGGGCCACGGACTTAAAGTCCCGTACGAATAGACCGCCCGGACAGCGGAAAAGAGATTGAGCATCATATAATAGAACGGCGGATGGATATCCGAGGTTGTATTTAGGTATGCGGAAAGGATAGCGAAAGGATCGTTACCGGAAAAAGAAACATATTCCGCGATCTCGCAGGAACTCATCCACACAGGGCCTTCATCTGCAAGCCTGTCTGTGAGGCGGGTCGGTGCAAACTCTGAATTTGAAAGCTCATAACTCCGGATCTCATTCGTATGATAGCCTTCCTTGTGAGATACAAAGAAGATATCGAAAGCCAGGACGATCACAAGAGCAAAGATGAGCATCAGGTTATATTTCGGATCTTTATCTTCCATCAGAACCCGTATTCGTATTTTATCTTGTCACTTACGCTTATTTCTTTTCCTGTCTGTACTTCTATCAGTTCAAGTCTTGTATCCGCGATGACGGTGTGCCTGCATCCTGCGGGAAGCTCGATCACATCTCCCGCTTTCACGTGTTTTTTCACATCATCGATCACCACGGTTCCTTCACCGTTTATCACGGTCCAGACTTCATCGCGTCTTTCGTGCGAATGGTAATACATATGATGACCGGGGAGCAGTGTCACCTTGATGGTAAGGCTGGTATCGCCGGAATCTATCACCTTGAAAGATCCCCAGCTCTTTTCGGAGTACTTGATGTCGCCGGTCACCTTTTCAACGACAGGCTTGATGTAACTGGACTGGTGCTTGTCCGAAACAAGTATTCCGTCGGGACCTGCGGCAACTATCATATCCTTAAGTCCCATGCAGATGAGAGGTATGTCGAGGTCGTTTACGGCCGTGGTGTTTACACACTCTCCGCCGAAGATGACATTTCCGAGAGAAGCTTTATCCATTGTCTCAGCCATGGTATTCCAGGTTCCGACATCCTTCCACTCTCCGGCAAATCTGACAACCCTGATATTTTCTTCTTTTTCGAGAACGGCATAATCGAAGCTGATGGGATCAAGGGATTCATACCTTGAAAGCAGGTCGTCGTATCCGGTATATCCGATCAGTTTTCTTGCGGTATCCAGAACATATCCCGCCCTGAACGCAAATACGCCGGCGTTCCAGAGAGCTCCCTGTTCTATGAGTTTCTCCGCTTCTTCTTCCGAAGGCTTTTCCTTAAAACGAAGGACCGTGCTTGCTTCATCCCTGTTCTCGGGAATGATATAACCGTATTTTGCGGTCGGGAACGTAGGCTCGGTGCCGAGAAGACAGATTCCCTTTTCTTCCGAAAGGACTTCTTTTTCAAGCTTTACGAGTGCCCGGAAATATTCCTCACCGACATAGGGATCCACGGGACATACGATCACGGGATCTTCGGGGGAAAGTCCTTTTTTATCGACGAGAAACGCAAGAGAAAGGATTATCGCGGGGAATGTATCCCTTCTGCAGGGCTCGGGAGAAATATCCACTCCGTCCCCGAGCTGGTTGGTAAGAACCGAAAGTTGCTGTCTCGATGCCGCAACGGTGACCACGGAATCCGGCGAAACGGATCTGATCTGGCGGTACACGCGCTGAACCATGGACTCCGGTTCTCCCGAAGGAGAAGTGAATATCCTTATGAACTGTTTACTTCTTACTTCATTCGAAAGCGGCCAGAGCCTTCTGCCCGAGCCGCCTGAAAGCAAAACAATATTCATTATCTGTTTGCTGCCTCCAATGAAACCTTCTTCATATCGGCTTCGGTCATCATCTTTACAAGTTCTTCAAAGCTTGTTTCGGACGGATTCCACTTAAGCTCCTCTGCTGCCTTTGAAGGATCTCCGAGAAGATTTACGACGTCCGTGGGTCTGAAGAAATCGGGACTTACTTCGACGAGCACCTTGCCGGTCGCCTTGTCGATACCCTTTTCATCTATGCCTTCACCCGTAAATTCAAGCTCTATGCCCGCATGGTGGAAAGCAAGCGTGCAGAATTCCCTTACCGAATGCTGGACACCGGTTGCTATGACATAGTCCTCGGGCTTGTCATTCTGGAGCATGAGGTACATGCACTTTACATAGTCTCCCGCAAAACCCCAGTCACGAAGTGACGAAAGATTTCCGAGATAAAGCTTATCCTGAAGTCCCGCAGCGATACGGGCCGCAGCGAGTGTGATCTTCCTGGTTACAAAGGTCTCACCTCTTCTGGGTGATTCATGGTTGAAAAGAATTCCCGAGCATGCGAACATTCCGTACGCTTCCCTGTATTCCTTTACGATCCAGTAGCCGTACTGCTTGGCAACGGCATAGGGTGAATAGGGATGAAAGGGTGTCTTTTCACTCTGGGGAACTTCTTCGACTTTTCCGTAAAGTTCGGAAGTTGATGCCTGATATATACGGCAGGTCTCTGTCTGTCCGGTGACCCTTACCGCTTCGAGAACCCTGAGCACGCCTGTCGCATCGACGTCCGCGGTAAATTCCGGAACATCAAAGGAAACCTGTACATGGCTCTGAGCCGCAAGATTATAGATCTCATCGGGACGTATGGTTCCTATGAGATTAACAAGGCTCAGTGAATCGCCGAGATCTCCGTAGTGAAGGAAGAAATCATTTCTTCCCTCGAGATGAGCGATCCTCTCGCGGTAATCGACGGATGACCTTCTGATCATTCCGTGAACTTCATATCCTTTTTCAAGCAGGAACTCGGCAAGATAGCTTCCGTCCTGTCCGGTGATACCGGTAATAAATGCTTTTTTCATTTCTGTCTCCGGACCATTTTGCGTAATATGCGGCAAGCTTCTTAACCGCCGCGATGGTGTCTTCGATATCCTTATCCGTCATCTTCGGATAAAGAGGAATGCTCATAATGCCCTTATATATTTCCTCAGCATTGGGGCAGAGACCCTTTTCATATCCGAGATGTCTGTAATAAGGGAACCAGTACACGGGAACATAATGGATCTGGCACTGGATATTTTCCGCACTCATTGCATCAAAGAATTCGCGTCTCGTACAGGTCAGCTTATCAAGGTCGAGCCTGATAATGTAAAGATGCCTTGAGGTATCGGACTCGGGAATCTCCTTCTGTACGATGATCCCGGGGACATCCGCAAAAGCCTTGTCGTAGATCTCCACGATCCTCTTTCTTTTTGCAACAAATTCATCGATCCGTCCGAGCTGGCTGATGAGAAGCGCCGCCTGGAAATCCGTCATCCTGTAATTGTATCCGAGGCTTATCTCCTCGTAGTACCAGGGGCCCTCGTGAGGAGCATCTTCCATCTCCTCTTCATCGTGGGTGATGCCGTGGGTATGCGCAAGAACAAGCTTCTTGTAGAAGCCTTCGTTATTGGTAAGTATCGCTCCGCCTTCTCCCGCGGTGACCGTCTTGACGGGATGGAAAGAAAAACATGTCATATCGGCGATATTGCCTACCATCTTGCCGTTATAGGAAGATCCGATCGAATGAGCCGCATCTTCAATGAAAACAAGGCCGAACTCATCACAGATCGCACGGATCTCATCGGCCTTGACGACCTGACCCGTGAAGTCGACAGCGATGACGGCTTTGGTCTTATCGGTGATATGCGCCCTGATGCTTGCAGGGTCGATATTGTAGGTTTCGGGATCGATATCTGCGAAAACGGGCTTTGCCCCGCAGTAAAGAGCGCAGTTAGCGGATGCTGCAAATGTGATGGGTGTTGTGATGACTTCATCGCCCTCTTTTATACCCGCTGCGATGCAGGCACAATGAAGAGCGCTGGTTCCGCTGTTTACGACAACCGCATACTTTGCTCCGGTATAGGACGCAAGTCTTTCTTCGGCTTCCTTTACCTTGGGGCCGCATGTGATATAGGGACCTTCAAGAACGTTTTTGACAGCTTCGATATCTTCATCTGATATCCACTGTCTTCCGTAGTAGATCTTATCTTCCCTGACGGGCTTTCCGCCGAGTATTGCGGGTAATTCCATTGTAAGTCCTTTCGATGAGCATTTACTGCTCGATATTCTTTCTTCTTGCCCTGTTCCTGATGGCGTTGTATTTCTTGATGTTTATCCTCTCGGAGACACGGGCTATATAGTATAACGTGGGCTTGAGATTGCAAGCTTCTTCGGGAGTGATAACATGGTACAGGTTCTCCCTGAGGAATTCGAAGATCGTCTCCCTGCCGTCAAGATTCTCATTATTCGTAGAGATGCACATGGTGAGCACGCCCTTTTTATGATGCTTCCAGAAAGGAGAAACGGGGATGAACTTGACTCCCTCGATCATATAAGGCTTCTTGCTCATTCCGTCGGAAAAATAATTTATCCCGAGCTTCTTGCACGCTCTTATCGTGTTGAGATCGTATGAGTGGTTGGGTGCGGCAAAGATCTCGGTGTCAAGATCCTGCTGGGCAAGGATATGCTTTCCCTCCCTGAGCTTCTTGAGCTGTGACTCATAGCTCATTCCGGCATATTCGGTGGAAACATCTCCGGAGATAAGGCCAAAGCTCTTACCCGTAGCGAGATGATATGTTCCGTGCATGGCAATTCCGTAGCCTTCAGCCTTGAGCTCGCGGACAAAATTCCAGAAATCCCTGTTTACGTTATCCTTAACAAGCTTGGGATCACGGTTTTCGGGTATGACGCAGAGCAGGGGCTTGATCCCCGTCTCATCAAAAAACGTCCTGAAGATCTCGAATTTTTTCCTGTCGAGCGTGGGACAGATGTCCTCAAGTCTTACCAATATCGGATAATCCACTTTTCTGGCCATAAGTTAGGTCTCCTTCACTGATAAAAAACCGCGTGCACAATAAACCCATAATTACATCTATTTTATGATATTTTAGCCATTATCGCAACTTAAGGATAAATTAAGGAAAAAAGAAAGAATCCGGGCCCCGGTATCGCCTTTTAATCTTTTTCTTTTGCCACCGGAGGGAAATATAAAGGAACTATCGCATATAAATACGTCGCATATCTGACCAGCGCCACGGGACCGAGCAGGAATGTCGACCAGTATATCAATGTGAACGTAAATGCGACGATGTATGACCTTCTTTTTTTGGCTGCGGCATACCCGAAATTAATGATGAAAACATAAAAAAACGTAGCCGGAGCAAAGATAAGATATATGGGTATCAACGGGGTGTTTGAAAAATCCGTTGTCGAAAACCAAAGATAGAAATTCGTCAAAGGAGCACACTTGGATTTTACATAAAAAGGATATCTGCTGCCTACGGCCCAATACCCCTTGGTGCCGTCCCAATATGAAGTCAGATCGTATACCGGGTACCAGAAACCGCAGTTCAGATCGGCCAGAGCTTTCACAGCTGTTTTAGGATTGTGTGAGACCGCATGTCTCCATACACGCCATACGAGCTCCGAATTCTCGCGATAATACTGCATATCAAGGGAAATCTTAGTCAGATCGGCAATTGCGGGTACGTAGTTTTCCAGATTCTTTCCGACAAATCTCTCGATCACTTCTCTGTCTTCATCCGTCAGTTCGGATGCATCATCAAGATAGATCGCAGCCAATTGCTGGGCCGGAACCGAAAAAAGCTCCCTTGTATCGTAAGGAACGTTGACAAATGCCCTGACAAACAAAAATTTATAGCAGAGAAAAATGATGATCAGATATGCAAAATATAAGACTATTCTTTTCTTATCCCTGAATTTAAACAAAAGCAGAACCAACAGAAAAGGCAATGCAAGAATGCAATTGTTCCTGAAAACAAGAATAAAAAAGCCGGATACAGCCCATAAAAACGGTTTTAAACGTCCTTTTTGCATAATGCCGGAATCCGGAAACACTTCAAGCGTAAGTGTGATAAACAATGCAAAAAAGCCCATGAAAAATGCATCTTTGGTCGAAGACATGACCTGCAGTGTGATCGTCGGAAATAAAGACAAAAACAGAACCGAAATTATCCATATCACCTTGCCGCATTTCTTACAGACGAACCTGAGCATATAAGAAAAGCAGAGCGCGATCACGGTATACTGAAATATCGTATAGACCGCGATACCGGCATCAACGTCAAAACCGAGGGAATAAACAGTTTCGATGATCTTACCGATTATAAGCGTATGGATCAGCGGATTGGCTTCGGATATTGTATTTTCAAGATACATGTTCAGCTGATCAGGCCCGTCATAATTGAACATTCCGGGATAAAACGCAAGATACTCGACGGAATAAAAGATCATCAGTATAAGGAAAGAAAGCAAAAATATCTTTACCGTCTTTCCGGATGACGTTTCGATGGGAGAAATCTTTGCAGACAGCTTATCAAAACAAAGGTAAATAACCGTCAGAAAAAGGTATACGATAACAAATACGGGAATAACGGTAAACAGATATAAAACACCCGGAACGCCGTTTGTGCTGTTTATCCCGCTACCCGCAACAATACATACGGATAGAAAAAGGCTTATGACTGTTTTTGCCAAACGGTAATCTGTCAGGGCGTTAATAAGACTTGCACTTTTTGATCTCATCTTTACAGTCCTTTGGATTATTTGAAGAATCAGATATAGTGTGCCACTCTCTGTATGAACTATGCAAGCAAAACAAGTCCTTAGAATGAAAAAACCGGGTTTCTCATTTCGAGAAATCCGGTTTTTGCGAGCTGATGACCAGAATCGAACTGGTGACCTCCGCCTTACCAAGGCGACGCTCTACCGACTGAGCCACATCAGCGTAGCGAGGGGGAGATTCGAA